>JGI24146J20443_1000006_pt1 | contig 220405 bp, 197 predicted proteins | sample BarGraIncub1131A_FD_20443 | JGI IMG/M metagenome (IMG submission 20443) | reverse complement strand
TAACTTTTATTATCCAGAGCAGTTACACAGTATTCCTGTGTAACTGAATCTTCGCTAAGTTCAGCGTCTTTAAAAATATTTTGTAAGTGAAATCGAACATTGTTAATTCCACAATCAAATAATTCTGCCATCTGTTTCTGACTCAGCCACAACGTTTCATTTTCCAACTTCACCTCAATTTTTGTTTCTCCATTAGCACTAGTGTAAATAATAATCTTGTTTTGGTTGTTCATAAAATTAGACTTAGTTTTTAATAATTAAGTCTAACAAAGTAGAGCTGAATTTTTGATAAAGAAAAAGCAGACAATTTCTTATCTGCTACTTCACCTTTTAATTATTTTTTATTCTTCTCGTATTCCTGAATTACTTTCTGTAAACCTTCCACTGCCAACATCGAACAATGAATTTTTTGTTTAGGCAGACCACCCAAATCATCTACCACATCTTGCCATTTAAATTTTTTAGCATCATCCAAACTCATACCCTTCACTCTTTCAGTTAAAATAGAGGCGGTAGCGATATTGGAAGCGCAACCAAAAGATAAGAACTTAATATCTTCAATCTTGTCATCTTTAACTTTAATAGAAAAAGTTAATTGATCACCGCAAGTCATATTACCAATATCAACTTTAGCATCAGCGTCTTTTATTTCTCCTGCATTTTTAGGATGTAAAAAATGTTCAATAGTTTGTTTAGTATAATTAAGTGACATATATTTATTTGATAGGAGTAAATTTGCGCAGTCTAGCCACAGTTTTTACCAAAGCGGCCACCGTCAAATCAACTTCTTTTTTATTATTAAATTTACCAAGCGAGAAACGTATATTACTATTTAATTCGTCCAACGTCAAGCCGATGACTTGCAAGACATAGGATGTTTTTAAATTATGAGCACTACAAGCCGAACCGGTTGAAACGCAAATCCCCTTCATAGATAAATCCACTAAAATAGCTTCGCCTTCGATACGAGCAAATAAAATATTTAAATTAGCTGGTGAACGATGACTAAGTGAACCATTAAGACGTACCTCAGGAATTTCTGTTTTAATTTTTTGCCATAAATAATCGCGTAACTCTTTAGTCTTTAAAATAGTAGCTTCTCTCTCTTGATAAGCTAATTCTAAGGCAACACCTAAACCAATAATCCCTGGTAAATTATAGGTACCAGCTCTTAAGCCTTCTTCTTGTTCACCACCAACAATCAGCGGCTCAATTTTTACAGACTTATTAAGATAAGCTAAGCCTACGCCCTTAGGTCCATGAAACTTATGAGCCGAGATACTAGCAAAGTCCAATCCTAATTTTTTAAAATCAAATTTTAAATATGGAATAGCTTGCACAATATCACTATGAAAATAAGCGCCCTTAGCATGAACTAAATCAGCTATTTTTTTTAAATCTTGAACAGTACCAATTTCATTATTAATAGCCATCACAGAAACCAGCACAGTCTCTGGTCCTATCAGCTTTTCTAAGGCCATTAGATCAACTAAGCCATCTTTATTAACAGGAGCTATATCTAATTTAAATCCTTCTTTAACTAAGGCCCTGGCGCTTTGTAGGACGCAAGGGTGTTCAATGGCTGAAACTATCAAGTGCTTGCCCTTCTCTTGATTGGCGTGCATTACACCCTTAATAATCATATTATTAGCCTCACTAGCACCACTAGTAAAAATTATGCCACGAGCTTCAGCATTAAATATCTTAGCTATCTGGTTTCTAACCGCTTCTATAGCTAAATTGCTTTGTTGCCCCATAAAATGAATAGAAGAGGCATTACCATAATCATCAGTTAAATAGGGCTTCATTTTAGCCAAAACACGAGCATCAAGGCGCGTAGTTGAGGCATTGTCTAAATATATTTTCATAATCTTAAATATTATTATAAGTAATCTTATTATAGAATATTTATCATATTTTGTAGATATTGACAAGGGATAGCTAAAATAGTAGTGTTAGCTCATTAGTTCTCTTAAAATTTAATAATAACCAAAAAAAGATAAACCATGAAAAAAGTTGTAATTATTGTAGTTTTATTACTGATGAGATTGACAGTGTGCTGGGCTCAAGATTTAAGTGTTATTAAAAAAGGAGGCAACTATTTGTTAGTTAAAAATCAGAAAAGTACGAAGGTCTGGGTTGATTCTACTCAACTCCAAATTCTGACTGTTACAACGATTGAAAATAATAAAATTGTTATTGATACCGTTAAAAGTGATGGCTACTCTGATTTAAAATCATTGGAAACAATGATAACACGTAATTATGACGAGCTAAAAATTAATCAAAGCGTTGTCATAGATAGTTCTAATAATTTTTATAGTTTAAAAACTATTTGGCAAAAAGAAAGAATTCAAAAATCTTTTACCATTAGCCGGCATAATAATGTTATTACTGTTAAAGTTAATCATCAAAAAAATAGCATCTGGCCCAACTTGGAATATTTTTTACTGTTATCGCTAATAATTTATCTTTTATACGTTAAATTAAACAATAAAAAAAACGACAACAAAATTGAAGTTATTATGACCATGGGCCTAATGATAATTACAACTATTGCTTGGCCAAGTAATAGTATAGAAGGAAATATTCTTTCAATTATCATGATACCTTTGATGTTTAATTTAATAGTCTTTAGCGTTGTTAGATATATTGGTACGGCAATTAACTTAGCAATGGTGATAAGCTTATCGATTTTTGCTGGCTATCTTAGTAAATCAAGTGGCTTCATCTGGCTAACGGCTGGCATATCTTTCTTGGCCATGCTCCTAATTAACTGGAAAATAAAAAAAGATAAAAAAGCCATCTTTAAATAAAAAAAACCGGGAACCTCATAACGAGGAACCCGGTTTTATTTTTATCTCAATCTTATTTTACAAGTTCAATGTTATTAATTACAATTTCTTTAACGGGTAAATCGCGTGCTCCAGTTTCAGTACCTTCAATTTCTTTCACAACATCCATGCCTTTAGTAACTTCACCAAAATTAGTATGCTTACCATCTAGCCAAGGAGTTTCTGAGGTAGTCACGATAAAGAATTGGGAACCATTAGTACCAGGACCGGCATTAGCCATCGCTAAACTACCAGCTACTAATTTATGATTATTAAATTCATCAGCAAAACGATAATCAGGACCACCAGTACCGTAAACTGAGGTGTCAGTTCCTTTAGTTAATGGGTCACCAGCTTGAATCATAAAATCTTTGATAATACGATGAAATTTAGTATCATTATAAAAACTGGATTTAGCTAAGTTCATGAAATTATTAACAGTAATAGGAGATTCTGGATAAAACTTAACTTCAATATCACCTTTAGTGGTTTTAATAATAGCACTGCTATAATCTTTAAATAAATCTTCTTGACCATCTAAATTTCTAATCATATATTAATTATTATTTTATAATCTGAACACTGTTTACAACTACATAATCAACTGGGACCGATAACTCTCCCATATCAGATGCCGTAACGCGCGAATTTTCAATTTTTCTAACTACCTCCATCCCCTTTACCACTTCACCGAAATTAGTATAGCCCCCATCTAACGATGGTGCTGACGCAGCGGTAACAATAAAAAATTGTGAGCCATTTGTATCTGGTCCGGCATTAGCCATAGCGATATTACCTGCTACCAGCTTATGTTGACTATATTCATTTTTAAATTCATAACCAGGACCACCAGTACCGTAAACTGAAGTATTGGATTCCTTAGTTAAAGGATCACCGCCTTGAATCATAAAATCTTTCATTATTCGATGAAACTTTGTACCATTATAAAAACCTTTTTGAGCTAAATTTAAAAAGTTGTTAGCGGTAATCGGGGCTTCTGAATAAAACTTAACAGTGATATCCCCCTCACTAGTCTTAATAATAGCACTACTATAATCTTTGAATAAATCCGTTTGATTTTCCACGGTTCTGGTTACGTCATTTTTAACAACTGAGCTGGAAGTAGCGACACTAACAGGTTCGGTTGGTTGAATTAAATTATTATCAATGGGGGTGTTAGCGGTTTCACTAACAACTGGCTCAGTTAATGAATCTCGACCATTTAAAGAATTGTCTTGATTAGTGCCACAAGCTGACAGTGCTAAAGCTAAAGTCAAAGTTAAGGCGCCAATTAAAGCATAATTTTTTTTCATACTTTTTTTAATTATTATTTATTTTTTAAATATTTTTTTTTAATCTGCTTATCTTCTTCTTCTTGTTTCTCTTCTATTACCTCTTGAGCCTTAAGTCGTAATTCCGCTAAATCAAAATTCTGTAAATCAATAGCTCTCTCTAATAAATGTTCTCGGGTATTTAATTCTGGGTCCTCTAAAACTTCTGATAATAAGACGTCTAGAATGGCACCCATTTTAGGACTTGGTTCCATTTTTAACTCAGTCATTAAATCGTGACCATTGATTTTAAGCATCTTAACAGACACTGGGTCATGTTGCACCTTCTCCATCATGTATTGTAAATGCTGTAATTTATAAGGTAGGGCTTTGGGTGTGCCAGAGCCAACTCGATCGGCCATCCGTAAATGAATTAAGTCTTGTAAATTTTCTCGACCAACTTTAACAATCAATCGTCTAACTGAAGCAGCTGTTACTTCCCCGACCTGATAATAAAACATGTGATTCTTCACTAAGTTAACTACTGTCTCTTTATCATCATTAGAAAATTTCAAACGATCCATAATGCGGGCAGTCATCTTAGCACCGACATATTCATGATTGTAAAAGGTGGCAATCTCGTTAATAATTTTTCTAGTTTTTGGTTTGGCTACGTCATGCAATAAAGCAGCTAAACGAACTGTCCATTTCTCACTAGGACAATTTTTTAAAGTCAGGACATTATGTTCATACACCTGATAAATATGATGACGACTTTGAGCTACGCCCAAACCTTCTTCTAATTCCGGTAAAATATATTGTAACAATTTACAATCATGAAGCAAACGAATTCCTTCTGATGGCCTATCCGAATCTAATATTTTAATAAGTTCATCCCGGATGCGTTCTTTGGAGACAAATTTAACACTACCGGCTAATTTAACTATAGCTCGTTGAGTTTTAGGTTCTAATTCAAAACCAAGTTGGGCCATAAAACGAACAGCGCGCAGCATACGCAAAGCATCTTCTTTAAAGCGTTCACTGGGTTCACCAACAGCACGTAATACTTTTTTTCTTATATCTTTTTCACCGCCAAATAAATCAATTAAAACAAAGGGTGCTCCACCCACCTCTACTTCGCGACGTCCAGCCTTATTTAATAATTCTGGCTTAAAAGGAGATAACGCCATAGCATTAACTGTAAAATCACGACGTTCTAAATCCTTATCAACTTCGGTTTCAAAAGTTACTTCATCAGGATGACGTCTGTCAGAATAACCTTGCTCACTACGATAAGTAGTGACTTCAATCACATCAAGTAAAACTTCACCATCTCTAATCGGTAGCAAAACTGTACCAAAATTATTTTCATATTTACCAAATGAAAAAACCTCTAAAATTTCCTCTGGCTTAGCATTAGTAGTCACATCCCAATCTTTAGGGATTTTCTCCATCAAAAAATCGCGTACGCAACCACCAACCACGTAAGCTTCGAAACCACCTTTATTCAATTGTTCCAATATGTGAGAAACGTAATCTGGTATTTTCATAGTCATTCCATTATAGCGGGTTTATAACCCACCGTCAAAACGGTTTTTTAGGCCAAAACTATTAAATATATGAGGTAAATTATTTCTTTTTTTCTGATTTAGCCTTAAAAGAAGTATGTAAAACCTCATGACCTAAGCCAATACTTTTAACATAAGCTATACCAGCCATAGCTTCTTTATTTTCATGGGCTCGACGCACGGTTTGTTTAGCGTCAATACTGTACAAAGATTGTATACGCTTTAATCTAACCTCATTAGAGACTGGAAAAGGTTGACCGCCGCCGCCAATACAACCACCAGGGCAGCTCATTACTTCTATATAATCAAAATCTTTTAATCTAATTAAGACATTATCAATATTACCAAGACCATTAACCACGGCTACTCTTAAAGTTCTATCTGCTACTTTAACTAGAGATTCTTTAACGCCACTTAATCCCCTGACTTCCTTAAATTCTAATTTAGCTAAATTCTTATTCTTTTCTAATTGCCAAACAGCTGTTCTCAAGGCTGATTCCATTACTCCACCAGAGGCGCCATAAATAGCTCCAGCACCACTACCGTTATTCCAGACTAAATCAGTGGCCTGTGGTTTAATTTCGACAAAATTAATTTTAGCTTCTTTAATCATCATGGCCAACTCCCTAGTAGTTATCACGTGATCAACTGGTGCTAAATTATTAATCTTAAATTCAGGGCGGGTAATTTCATATTTCTTAGCCGTGCAGGGCATGACTGAAACAATAATAATATTTTTAGGATCAATCTTTTTTTCCTGAGCCCAATAAGTTTTAATCATACCGCCTAAATGTATATGTGGTGAGCGGGCTGAAGTTAAGTGAGGAATAAGTTCCGAGTGACGAGTTTCAACATATCTAACCCAGGCCGGACAACAAGAGGTCATCATAGGAAAAACTGCCTTAGGATTATTTAATCTTGCCACTAATTCCTCTGCTTCAATAATAGTCGTAATATCAGCTCCTAAATTAACATCGAAAACGTAATCAAAACCTAACTTCTTCAAAGATGCACTCACGCGTCCGGCCATTTTATCATCATATTCCATCCCAAATTCCTCACCGATTGCTGCGCGAATAGAAGGTGCAAACTGAGCAATTACTAATTTTTTTTTATCTTTTAGCAAAGCTGAAACTTTGGTATGTTCTGGTTTTTCTTGAATAGCGGCCACTGGACAATGAGTGACGCATTGACCGCAATAGGTACAAGGATTGTTAGTCGGCACAATTTCTTGATTAGCCCCCCGCCCTTTCATGGTTAAGCAATTTAATTTTTGTAATTTATTACAAGCATCTAAACATAATTTACAATCAATACATTTAGAACCATCAATCGTAATAATGTTGCCTAAATTATAAGTTTTACGATTAGCTTTTCTTTCAGCAAAACGACTAATCTTCACTCGATATTTTTTAACTAAATTTAATAGTGGGCAATTAAAGCGTAACTCACAAGTTGGACATTTCTCCACGTGCTCAGCAAAAAGAAGTTCCAGATTAGTGCGACGTAATCTTTTAATACGAGCTGTATCTAAAAAAACTTCTAAGCCCTCTATCGCCGGAACTGAACAAGCTGAGGTAACTTGGCTCTTACCGTCTTTAACAACTTCCACTAAACACAAACGACAATTACCCTTAATCGGAAAATCTGGATGATAACAAAGGGCTGGAATAAAAAGACCGTGACGCCGTGCTACCTGTAAAACAGTTTCGCCAGGCTTAAAGTTATATTCTTTATTATCAATTTTAATAATAGCAGACATTGATATTTATTTATTTTTTTCTAATAAACTAGTGTAAATCTTGTAAGCATAAACTATAAAATAGGGAGAGGTAGCAATTATAATTATATTAATAATAAGATTATAAATTATAAAAGGCCATGAACCTTCATTCAGAAAACGTAAAGGTAGGGCTAAAACAGAAAAGACTAAAGAAACTATCGTTACTAATAACAAAATTCTACCGCAAACTGCCCACCAATAACCATGAACCAAATCATAACTTCTTTCCATGGCCGAAAAAGATCTCTTATCTTCAACTACTAAAATATAAGCTGCAAAGGCATAATAAATAAGAAAAATTAAGGCTGGAATTATAAATAATAAACCCCAAGCTAAAACAACAACTATCATTAGTAATGAAACGCCTAACATGCCCCAAAAATATTTACTAGCTGCTTTAAAGTTTTCTAAAGCATTCGAATAGTTATTCTTAATTAAAAGCAAACAAGCAATCTTGGCTCTAGTAACAAAATAAATTATGGAAATAAAAGAGGCAATTAGACCTAACAGCCAAATAAAACCGAAGGAAAGTTGGACGGCCAAAGGAAGTTTTGTCCACAAACCTGTCCAACCAAAAAACATTGATAGCAAAATAAGCACCACTAACGGAATAAAACCCATCAAGCCATAAGCGTAAATTAAAACAAACTTATTAAAACCAGCTACATATTCTCGCCAACTTGTTACCAGTAAAGTCTGGCATTTAATAATTTTTTTTGTATTTTCCATAATGTTGTTTAGCAATTACCCTTAGCTGCTAATTTATTTTTTAAAATATTTTTATAGTAGCTAGATAAAGGAAGCGAAATACTCCGACCATAAGCACAAAAACTACCATGGTTTAAAATTTCCAAAATGTCCCAAAATTCCGGTGAATAAGTTTTGCCTTGCTGATATAATTTATACAACTGAACCGTACCCTCGCGACAAGGCGTACATTTACCACAAGAATTATCCATAAAAAACTTCAACCAGCGACCAATAATATCCGGTGTCTTATTGTTAAACTGAGGATAAATGGTAATAGAAGCGCTACCGCTAGCTGACTTATTTAATTGAGAGGGATTTAAAACCTCACCGCTAGCATCACCGCCCACTTGCACGAAAAATTTACAAGATGGCCAATTCCCGGTTAAACGTAAGATATCAGCCACGCTCCATTTTTCTGGTAAATAATAAACGCCAGGCCTTTGTACTTCACCATTAATAGTATAAAAACGCTTAGCCTCAAAATGGCCGGTACTAACTAAAGCGATTTGATGAAAAGTTTCTACATTACTGATTAAAGTAGGTTTACCAAATAAACCGTAATCTACTGGTAAAGGTGGTTTGAGTCGTGGTTCTATTAGATTACTTTCAATAATATTTAAAATGACTGTCTCTTCTCCGCTGATGTAACTTAAAGTCTTAGGTTTTAAGCTCCAATGCCAAAAAAGAGATAACAATAAAAAATCTGATTCACCTAATAAGCTATTTATTTTTTTAGCGTAAGATTTATAATAGGTGTGATTTATAAAACAATAAATACCAGCCAATCTTTTAGTGCCCAGGGCCTCTACTGCGACCTTAACTCCCAGCAAAAAAATTTCAGTTTCATTTTCCAAAATGAAAGCATCTTTTTTGACGCCAGGTTCACCTTCGGCCGCATTAATAATTAAATAATAGGAAGTCTTGGGGTCTTTCTTCAAAGCTTTGACAATCCCTTGCCATTTTAAATAAACCGGAAAACCGGCGCCACCGCGACCTCGAAGTTTAGCTTTTTCTATTTTGCTAATTAAACTTTCCGCCATAATTATTATCTAGCAGTCCAGCCACCATCAACATAAATAACATCCCCAGTAACATAAGCTGATTCATCGCTACCTAAATATAAAGCAGCATTAGCAATATCATTAGGTTCACCGACGTAACCAAGAGGTGTACCAGCTTTAACCATCTCATTAAAGGCTTCATTGGCTAAAACATCCTTGGTCATACCTGTTTTGATAAAACCCGGAGCAATAGCATTTATTCTAATACCATGTGGTGCTAAATCTAAAGCCGCCGCATGAGTAATTTGCACTACCCCACCTTTAGCGGCACAGTAGCAAATAGCTCCAGCCAAACCGACTGTGCCCAGAATAGAACTCATATTAATAATACTGCCTTTAATACCTTGTTCTTTCATGGCCTTGGCTGCGGCTCTGGAGCCATAAAAAACACCAGATAAATTAATCTCAATAGTTTTGTGCCAAGCTTCATCAGTAGCATCTAAAACCCCGCCTAAGCCACCAATACCAGCATTATTAACCATCACATCAATCTTGCCAAATTTAGCGACAGTGGCCGCCACTAAAGCGTCAACTTCTTCACTTTTAGCCACATCACATTTAACATAAATAGCCTTATCACTATTTAACTCTAAGGTGTCGGCTAAATCAGCAAAAACTACACTGGCGCCTTCAGCTAAGTATTTTTCAGCGATAGCCTGACCAATACCAGAAGCAGCACCAGTAACTACAGCAACCTTATCTTGCATTCTCATATAGTTATAAATTATTTAATAAACTTTTTAATATAATCCACTAAATCAACTAAGCGATTAGAATACCCCCACTCATTATCATACCAAGCCACCACTCTGAGTAAATCACCGTCAACTAAGGCGGTTGATTTTAAATCAACAATCGAACTATGAGGATTACCAATTATATCAGAAGAAACTAGCTCTTCAGAAGAAGCTTCTAAAATTCCTTTTAACTCGCCCTTCGCTACTTTAACAAAAGTATCATTGACAATTGCCACGGTAGTTTTTTTAGTTAATAAAAAAGTGGTATCGCACAAAGATCCGACTGCTACTGGGACACGAATAGCTAGGCCATCAAATTTACCCTTTAAACTAGGAATTGTTTCTGTAACAGCCGTAGCCGCTCCAGTAGTAGTTGGTACAATATTAGCCGCCGCGGCTCTGGCCCGTCTTAAATCTTTATGAGGACCATCGACTAAATTTTGGTCAGCCGTATAAGCATGAACAGTCGTCATTAAAGCTTTTTTAATACCAAATTTTTCTTTAATAACTTTAGTAACTGGGGCCAAACAATTCGTAGTGCAAGAAGCACAAGACAAAACATCATCAGTCTTGGTTAATTTTTCTTCATTAACACCTAAAACAATAGTTTTGCAACCTTGACCAGGAGCAGAAATAATTACTTTTTTAGCACCAGCAACTAAATGAGCGCTAGCATCTTCTTGACCACGAAAACGACCAGTACATTCCAAAACAACATCTACTTTTAATTTTTGCCAAGGTAAAAGTAAAGGATCTTTTTGAGAAAAGACCGAATATTTTTTACCATTTACGACGATAGCTTCTTTGGTATGACTAACTTTGTGATGATATTTTCCGTAACAAGTATCATACTGCATTAGGTGAGCTAAAGTAGCGGTATCAGTTAAATCATTAATAGCCACGACGTTAATTTTAGGATGACTATCTAAAATAATTTTAAAAGAAGCCCGACCAATACGACCAAAACCATTAATGGCCACATTAATTTTATTGTTGAACATAATATAGAATAATTAATTATTACTAAGCTAATAATAACATTTTTTTAATATAGTGACAATAAAAAAAAGAGACTCGCCGTGAGTCTCTTTTTTAACTTCTAATTATAAATCAGTATTTAAATCTTTTTTCTTTTCTTTCTTTTTGTGACGATTCAAATCTACTTCTAAAGTAAAATCACGTTCGCCGGTTTTGGCACCAACAAAACGAACATCAACTGATTGCTTCAAAATATGGTGACCGATAACCGTCCCCCTGTTACCGTCAACATTAACTTTAGTGCCAATTGGTGGTAAGACGCCAGCCAGTTCTTTATAACCTTCATATTCAAAAGCTAAGCAACACATTAAACGTCCACACATACCAGAAATTCTTTCTGAACCGCGATGAACAACTTGTTGCGCTTCAGCCATATCAGAAGTAACCGAAGAAAAATCTCTAATAAAAGTTCGGCAGCATAAAACTTTACCGCAAGGACCGCAATCACCGCTAAAACGAGCTTCGTCTCTAGAACCAATTTGAGTTAATCTAATCTGAGCGTTAAAATAAGTAGTTAAATCTTTAACTAAATCACGGAAATCCACGCGTCCACTAGCAATAAAAGCAAAATTAAGACGATTACCTTCAAAAGAAAAATGGACATCGACTAGCTTCATGTCTAAGTTACGCTTAGTAATAAAATCTTTGCAAACAACTAGAGCCTCGTTCTTTTTTTCATCATCAGCTAGATTTAGTAAATCATTTTTCTTAGCTAAACGCTTAATCGGTTTTAGTTCCGGATCATTTTCAGCTTGAGCTTGAGCTTCAGCCACCAGTAAAACCTTAGCCAACTCCTGGCCTAGTTCAGTTTCCACTATGACATAATCACCGGGCTTAACCGACAACTCGCCTACGCTAAAATTATAAGTCTTGTCCCAAGGGGCGAATTGAACTTGTGCAATAATCATATATACCAGCATCCCGCGCACTTAATGGTCCGCGGGATGGAAAAATTCCTATTTATTAGAGACCGAAACGGACAAATTTGATGATATTTACGCCACCAAGTATATCCTTAACTTTCTTTTTATCATCTTTAATATATTCTTGTTCAACTAAACAAACTTCACTATAGTATTTGCTCATCTTACCTTCTAAAATCTTTTCTATCATTTCAGCCGGCTTACCTTCCTTAAGAAGTAATTCACGAGCAATTTCTTTTTCTTTATCCATTTCTTCGGTTGGAACTTCAGCTGGTAATAAGTATCTTGGATTAGCTGCTGCAACTTGCATAGCAATATCCAGAGCTAGCTCGCCTTTGCCTGCTTGATCAAGAGCCACCAAAACTCCTAATTTACCACCTAAGTGGGAATAAGCAGTGACAGTAGCACCGTTCACAACAGCTACGCGCTTGATATCCAATTTCTCACCAATTACTCCTGAGAAAGTGTCTAAAGTTTCTTTAACAGTGGTGCCATTTAAGGGGGCGGCTAACAAATCTTCTAAAGAAGAAGTTTTTAATTCTTTAACTAACTCTAAAAGTTGATTAGCAAAGTCTTGAAATTTTTCATTACGAGACACGAAATCTGTTTCAGAATTAAGTTCCACTATATAACCTTCGGTAGCCTCAGCATTAACAGCTACTTTAACGACGCCTTCGTTAGTTTCACGGTCAGTTCTTTTGGCTGCTTTAGCAATACCTTTTTTACGTAAAATTTCGACAGCTTTATTTAGATCACCGGCGGCTTCGTCTAGAGCTTTTTTACAATCAACCATACCAGCGCCTGTCATCTCACGAAGTTGTTTGATATTTTCCATATTGTTAATGAGGGCTTAATACGATATAAAATAACGAACTAAACCAAAAAATATTTAAAGAGAAAAATTATTTATTTTCAACAACCTTATTCTCAGTTGTTTTAATGTTCTTTTTAGCCTCAGTTACAGCCTCTTTAATAACATCCATTAATAAAGCAATGGTCTTAGTAGCATCATCATTAGCTGGAATTGGGTAAGTAACAAGCTCTGGGTTAACATTAGTATCACAAATAGCAATCACTGGGATGTTCTTAGCTCTAGCTTCAGTTAAAGCAGTTTCTTCTTCAATAATATCCCAGATAAATAAAGCATCTGGCAATTTATTTAAACCAATTAAACCACCCACACGTTCTTCTAATTTTTTAATTTCACGAGCGAAATCTAATTGTTCTTTTTTAGTATATTTTTCTAGTTTACCAGAAGCTTTAGCTTCGACTAGATCTTGATATTTTTTAACTGATTTTTTAACCACTGCGAAGTTGGTTAAATAACCGCCTAACCATTTACCAACGATATAAGGCATACCAGTGGCTTCAGCCATATTCTTCATGCCATTTTTAACCTGGTTCTTAGTACCCACAAATAAAACACTCTTACCTTCAGAAATTAACTGACTCATAAATTCTAAAGCCTCAGCTAATTTTTCACGACTCTTATTAAGATCGATAATATAGATACCTTTTTTATCAGTGAAGATATAAGGTTTCATTTTGGGATGCCAACGATTGGTACGGTGACCAAAGTGCATACCAGCTTTTAACATCTCTTCTACGCTTGGTAATTTTACCATAATGTTTTTTCTTTTATCCCTTCCTAAAAAATTAGGAAAAGCGTCCATTCCACGAGTCTATATCTAATAAGATTTAGACAAGAAAAATAAAGGAATGTGATGATTTTTATTATATATTAACTAAAAAATAGGTGTTGTCCAGAATAGGCGCACCTAGCCTTAATATTAGAGGAAAATTGGGTGGATGTCAATAACCTTATTGCTGATAAAAAAACTTCAAACCAGCATTATAATCATTAACTGCTTGATTATAAACACTCAACTGGAGACGGTAAGCTTCCAAAGCACTATTATAGCTATTAACACCAGTGTTATAGGTTCCTACCAAAGAATTATAGGAACTAACATCACCGTTAGCCTGATAAGCATCTAATTGTTGTTTTTGACTAGTTAAGGTATTTTGCTGACTAGTTAACTCGGCATTTTTTTGTTCAATACTAACTTTTTCACTATCAATCCATATTTTCTTGGCCTGTAGGTCACTGACCAGTTTTTTAGTATTAGTTATACCATAGTAAGTCTGACCGCTAGTTTTTTGATAAATTTCCATTCTACTTAAATGAGATGAATCAAATAAATTAGATAGACTATCGGCTGCTAAGACGGCTTGACCACCAGCCACTGAGGATGGAATTACACCAATTTGAAAAAAATTAGTTGTTTCTACAAAACAATAACCAGAATTATTTAGCGAATCAGCTAAGGGGCAACTAATGCCGGCGGCTGAATGATTTATATCAGGAAAATCTAAAATCACTGCTCCATAACCTAGCTCCCGTAAAATAGCCACGGCTAAAAAAGTTTTATCCGAACAAATACCGGAATTCTTGTATAAAGTTTCGTAGGGATAATTTGGTTGTAAAGGAGAATCATTTAGTTTAGCAGTATCATAAGGTATATGCTGCACTAATGACATTAAAAATTCTACTTTTTGATCATTACTCCAGGCGTTAGCTACGGCCTGTGTATTAGCATAAGAAATTAAAGTTGTGACGGCATTGTCACCACTTTTTCTTTGAAAAAAAATGGCGTAAAACTGATTTTGAGCATCAACTGGTACTACATCGCCAGTATAATAAAAAGATTTAAGAGCTGTGGTATAAGAGAAATAAAGACTAGATTTTAAGGCTAGTAAATAACTATAATTTTGAGAGCTATAACGCCATAATAAATTAGTACTATGATCAATTAAACCATTATAACTAACTACCGGAACAACAACCGTCGAGGCGGCGGGAATGGAACTCAGATCGGCATTAGTAATACCAAGTCCTTGAGACCTAAACAGTAACCAAGCATCAAGCGGTCTCCCTAAATAATACCAATGCCTATTTAAATCAACATAATAAGCTTCACCGTGACTTTGAGGACGAATATATAAGCGGCCCGCGGCCCAAGCTGGCGCAGTTTGATTCCAAGAAGCAAATTCTTGTTCAGAGATGCCCAAACTTAAACTTTTCATTAAGGCAAAGGCATCGTCAGGTCGACCTAAATAATATCTTTTGTAATTTTGAGGATTAACATACCAAGCTTCACCATGACTTTCGACTTGTAACAAAATACGGCCCGCTAAGCGCTGAGCCGTAGTTAAGGCTAGAGCTTGATGACTGAACAAAAAGCTCAATAATAAAATAGCTAAAAGTGGGTACCGTAATTTAGTCATAAATTAATTGAATTAATCAACTAAAGTTATATACAAATCCTCTTCTGAGGGTTGCGGCAAGTGATCAACGTTATTAATAAAGCTGATTCGAACGTAACCATCTTTATCAATCACTATCTTAGATAAGGATGACTGGGAAATATCTTGTGATAAAAAACCTAAAACATCGGCATTTAAAATTCCGGTCAGTAATGATTTAATAAAATTACCATGAGTTACTAAAGCTACGGTCTTCCCTTTATTGCTGAGGAAAATATCATCCAAAAGTAGTTTGGCTCTAAGCTGCATTTTATCCAACTGCTTATTCAATATTTGATAATCTTTCAATTTTTTAATTCGACCAGATTCACTGGTATGAAAATAAGGAATACGATGCCAATCCCACCAATCAATCTCATTAAGACGGGCATCGATTATAACGGCTTTCTTGATTATTTTAGCAATAGGCGCCGCTGTTTCCTGGGCACGCCGCAGTTCACTGGCATAAACAGAATTAACTTTTAGTTTAACTAATCTCTCTGTCAAATAAACTAACTGCTCTCTGCCAAAAGAAGACAGTGGCATGTTTTTATCACCCAATTTTTTCTCTTGTTTATAATCAGGGTGACAATGACGAACAAGGTAAACAACGGTATAAGGCTTTCTGGTTTTAGGCCTTAACTTAACATAGGGATTCTGATAAAGCATGTTTTTAATCTTTTAAGTTTTCTAAAGCAAATTCCCAGTTAGCTAAATTATCAATCACACTGTTAACATAATCAACGCGACGATTTTGATAATCAAGATAATAAGAATGTTCCCAGACATCAATGGTAAATAATGGTCTCTGTCCGTGAACTAATGGTGTATCAGCGTTAGCCGTTTTTACTATTTTAACATTATAATCTTCTTTCACTAGCCAAGCCCAACCGCTACCAAATTGACTCATGGCAGCACCTTTTAATTCTTCAATCATTTTTTCCCAAGAACCAAAGGAATGAATCACGGCATTTTTAAGTTCTACCGGTACTAAATTATCAGGGCTAGCCGGTCTTAAACACTTCCAAAAAAAATCATGATTATAAGCCTGAGCGGAATTATTAAACAAAGCAGTTTTATCGTCCCGTCCAGCTGTTTTTAGAAGTATGTGTTCCAAGGTATCATTATCCATCGGAGTACCGACAATTAGCTTATTTAGATTATCAACATAGGCTTGATGATGCTTACCATAATGAAATTCTAAAGTTCTAGCAGAAATATGTGGCTCCAAAGCATTTATCTCAAAGGGTAAATTTGGTAAAGTAATCATAGTATTATAAATTAATTATTAATGTTTCTTACATTATAGTATAGCAAAAAATTGACCAAAAAGGAAATTAGCCCTATATAACAAGCCTAATTAAAGATTATCTAATTTCTTGTTTCGTATAAGTTTTGAATATATTTAAGCTCAGAGGCGGGAATCTCGTAATTTCCAGCTCCATTAATTTTTAATTTATCTAAAATCTCCTCTATTTGACTTAAAGTAACTTGAGCCCCATCTAATTCTCTTTCTATTGATTCTGTGTGTTTTTGTTTTTCTTGAAGATTATTTTCCAGTATTTCTAAATCACCCTCTAAATGACTATTCTTTCTTTTTAAAAATCCAATACTATCTTGCAAACTGTCTTCTTTTATATTTTCAAAATTTTCGTTATTCATATCGTTTAATATTATTATTAATAACTATAGCAGAAGCTTGACTAAAAAGGAAATTGGCCATATAATATAAGCCAATCTTTAAAAAGGAGGAATAAATGCAAGAAGGCGAGAAAATTTTTCTAGACACTTAATTAGTGCCCATAGAAATTAAAAAGGTAAAAAGCGAAACGCCAAAACCACCTGAACAATACTACTAAGATAGTAAAAAAGCCCCAAAAATGGGGCTTTTTTTATTACTTCTTTTTACTAGCGGCTAATTGTCCACAGGCGGCAGAGATATCTCCGCCATAAGAACGGCGTCTAGTCACATTTACGCCAGCATTCTCTAAAGTTTTCTGAAATTGGTCAATTCTTTCTTCAGTTGAAGCTTGAAAGCGACCAGTGGGATTATAAGGAATTAAATTCACCATATATAGAGGTTTTCTATCCATCAAAGCAATTAACAGCTTAGCATCATTATCACTATCATTAATACCTTTAATCATCACATATTCAAACATCACCTTTCGGCCTGTTTTTCTGATATATTCATCAGCCGCCGCCATTAGTTTATCCAAGGGGTATTTTTCGGCAATCGGCATGTAACGACGACGTGAAATGTCAGTGGCAAAATGTAAGGAAATAGCCAAATTAATCTGCATTTTTTCTCCGCCAATTTTTCTAATCCCTTCACAAACACCCGCGGTAGAAACAGATAAACGACGAGCTCCGAAATTAAAACTCTCAGGATCATTCAACCATTTTAAAGCTTTAATTACTTCGACATAGTTTAAAAATGGCTCGCCCATACCCATAAAGACAATATTATCAATCTTTTCGTCAGTTTCTTCGGACTTAAGCTCTCTCATAAATAACAAAACTTGCTCTACTATTTCGGAAGCTTTTAAATTACGGGTAAAGCCTAGTTGACCAGTAGCGCAAAAAGCACAACGTAAAGGACAACCAACTTGTGAAGAAACACAAACAGTATTGCGACCACCCTTTTGTCTAATTAAAACAGCTTCTATCACGGCCCCATCCTCTAAAGTAACCAAAGCTTTATGGGTTGGTTCGCGACCTTCAGTTTTAATTATTTCAGCTTTAATAGTTAAGGGACAAGCTACGTTTAAGCGTTCTTTAAGGGCCTTAGGCAGAACCGAAGACTTATTCCAATCGTCAATTAATTCAACAAAAACAGCCTTTTCAATCTGCTGGTGACGATATTTTGGTTCATCTTTAATAACTTGATGCAAAATTGATAAATTCATAGGGTAGAATTCTAACACTTATTACTTTTTTTGTAAAGTAAGCTCGATTATCTCGGCTTGAGTACCTGTTCGCATTGGTGGCCCCCAAGTCCCCACCCCAGAAGTCACGCACATAGTAAAATCATGACTACGATAAATACCGTGGCTATGTTGATGATAAAAATAACTGGCCAAATAATTAAGTGGAAACATCTGCCCACCATGAGTATGTCCTGACAACAACAAATCAACACCAATACCTCTTAACTTAGCCGTATCCTTGGGCTCATGGAACATAACAATAGAAGGAGTTATTGGGTCGTAATCATTACTGGCTAAAACTGCTCTTTTTAAATCAAAATCACGATCAGGCGTAAAATTTAAACCAATAATCTGCAATCCTTCTTTGACAACTAATAAATTATCCAAAATAGTAATATTCTGACCTTGTAATAAATTAGTAACCCGCTTGTGACCTAAAATAAAATCATGATTACCAAAAGAGTAATATAAACCTAAAGGAGCATTCAGGTTATCGAGTGGTGAAGTTACCCAACTAAAATCAGATTCCGCCCCATCAAATAAATCACCAGTAATAAAAACGGCGGCTGGTTGCAAATCTTTAACTTTTTTAATGACCTTATTAAAAAACTTTTGACGCAAAATGGGACCTAAGTGGATATCGGAAATATGTACTATTTTTTTACCACTCCAAGCTACTGGCAAATCTTTTATTTTAACAACATGTTTTTCAACCCTAATGATAAAAGCATTATAATAACTAAAACCAGTTAACCAGAGAGTACCAATAATCATAATTAGATTAACGATTCTCCAATTTATATTGATACCTAAACCTTGTAAAACTAAATAAGAAAAACTAACTGCCGCTGTTACTATAATGAAATTGAGTACAAAACCCATCCAGGAAGCTGAAATAAAATAATATAATCGTACTAACGTAGTATCGCGTTTATGTACCCATAAAAAGGAAATCATGGAAGAAGCTCCTAAAAATAAAATAATAATGGCTATTAATACTTTCTGCCAAACGGATTGAACATTAAAATAATTAACAAATAAAAACCAAACAAAGGCATTGCCTCCTAGTAAAGCTGTAATGGTATAATAAAAATACATGTCCATATAAGCGCAAACGGGTCCCAGTAAGAGACCCGTTTATTATTATCGTTCTTATTTACTTAAAAAAGGAAAAGTAGTATAAACTGACTTATCGGCCAGTTCCGCCTCAATAGCTATTAACCTATTATATTTAGCTGTTCGTTCACTACGAGCCGGGGCACCAGTTTTTATCTGGCCAGTTCCCATCGCTACTACTAGATCAGCAATAAAAGCATCTTCTGTTTCACCACTACGATGAGAAATAACAGCTGTCATATTATTAGCCTGAGCTTTAGTAATAGCCTCAATAGTTTCAGTTAAGGTACCAATCTGATTCAATTTAATTAAAATTGAGTTAGTGGTTTGTTCGGCGATTCCCCTTTCTAATCTTTTGACATTAGTTACATAGAGATCATCACCAACAACTTGTACTTCACGATTAAAAGCCTCTGTAAAATTTTTGAAGCCAGTCCAATCATCTTCAGCTAAAATATCTTCAAAGGAACGAATAGGATGACGTTCTGCTAAATCTTTATAAAAAACAATCATTTCATCACTACTCAAAACTTTATTTTCTTTATTTAAGTGATAAGCGCCATCATGAAAAAATTCAGTGGCCGCCGCGTCAATGCCGTAGACAACATCAATACCTAATTTATAACCAGCCTTAGCCACAGCTTCAGATAATAAATCAAAAGTTTCTTCGTTGGATGAGACTGTTGGTGCAAAACCACCTTCATCACCGACACTAATACTATAACCTTTATCTTTCAAAACTTTTTTCAAAGTTTGATATATTTCAGCACACATTCTGACAGCTTCAGCAATTGACTTAGCACCAACTGGTAAAATCATATATTCTTGAATATCAGTGGCCCAATTAGCATGCTTACCGCCATTTAAAACATTCATCATCGGTACTGGCATCTGATAAATACCGGAAAATGATGGATTAAATTTAGATAAATACTGATACAATGGTTGGTTTAAACCAGCCGCTGCCGCCCGAGCTACAGCCATAGACACTCCTAAAATAGCATTGGCTCCCAGCACGGCTTTATTCTCAGTACCATCCAGCTCAATCATTATTTCATCAATCTTTTTTTGATCAGTAGCGTCTTGACCGATTAAAGCTAGAGCAATTTTTTCTTCAACATTTTTAACTGCTTGTAAAACACCAGCCCCACCATAAACAGACATATCACCATCGCGCAACTCGACGGCCTCATAGCTGCCAGTTGAAGCACCACTCGGCACTGCTGCCCAACCAATAGCACCATTTTCTAAAGTAACTGTAGCTGACAAAGTAGGATTACCGCGTGAATCCAAAATCTGTAAAGCTGTAATTGATTTTATCTTCATAATAATTGTAAATTTAAATTAACCAGCGATATAAGTCTTCTGTAAATATTCTTCAGTACGTTTAATAACTTTCTTTAAAATTTGTACCGCCTCCACACAATAATCACCGACAGTTGTTTCATCTGATAACATAATCATATCAGCGCCATCAAAGACGCCGTTGGCAATATCACTAATTTCAGCCCGAGTTGGATGAGGATTCTTAATCATAGAAGTCATAACCTGGGTAGCCAAGATGGTTGGTTTATCATGCCAGTGAGCGTGTCTAATTAAATTCTTTTGGATAATTGGTAAGTCTTCAATCGGTACTTCAATACCTAAATCACCACGAGCTACCATAATCACATCAGAAGCCAGAATGATTTGGTCGATATTCTTAAGAGCAATACCGCGTTCAATTTTAGAAATAATTTTAACCTTACTCTTCTTACCTAAGAGAGCTCTTAAACGTTTAACATCAGCGGCCGTTTGTACAAAAGATAAAGCTACATAATCCATGCCCGTCTTTAAACCAAATTTTAAATCTTGCAGATCTTTAGCTGTTAGCCCGCCTTTTTGCATATTAGTATCTGGCACATTAATACCCTTGTTAGAACTTAGCACTCCGCCATTAATTACTTTAGCAGTAATTACTTTATTTTTAACTTCACTAACCATTAATTCAATGGCGCCATTGCATAAAAATAAAGGATGATTTTTCTTAATATCTTTATATAAATCACTATTATCAATCGGAATGATGCCACCTTTCTTGTAAGGTAATTTGGAATAAGTAAATTTATAAATTTCATCAACATGCAAAGTAATGCCATTTTCTGGAAATTTACCAACCCGAATACGGGGACCTTGTAAGTCCAACATTAAAGAAACTTGGTGATGATCATGACTTTTGTTGTAACCATCAATAATCTTCTTAATTTTGCGATATTGATCATAGGAAGCGTGAGAAAAATTAACGCGCACCATGTCAACTCCAGCCTTGATTAAAGCCAATAAATCTTCTTCTGATTCAGTTTTAGGGCCAACTGTGGCCACTATCTTTGTGTTCATAGGGTTTCTTATAAATAAAATTAAATTAAGCCGTAATATAGTATAAAGTAAAAATAACTTTTTGCCAAGATTTTATTAAATACTTACTTAAGTTTCTGTAAATAAACCATTAAATCAGCAAAAAACTCTAAATTATTAAGGCTAGCAAGTTTTTGACCGAGTCCTTCATTAAGACGAAATAGATGGTGTAAATAAGCCTTGGTATAGTTTCGAAGCTCTGGAATCTGACTATTAGCGTTAATTGGGGAAAAATCATTAGCCCAGTTGGCGTTATTAATATTCTTAGTTTCGTAAAAGTCTGGAGCTTTATTAATTGGTTGATCTATTTTTTTTGGTTTGATAAAACCAGTAAAGTTTTTCTTAAAATAAAACAACCGACCATGACGACCTTCACGAGTAGGAATAACACAATCAAAGATATCCCAACCCATTAAATAAGATCTATAAATATCTTCTGGGGTACCGACACCCAGCGCAAAACGTATGGAGTCAGCTGGTATAGCTTTAGCTGTTTCAAATAATACTTCAGCTAAGAAATTACCATCAGCATCTACTGGCCGAGCTCCTAAGCCGTAGCCATCAAAACCAATTTTAACTAATTCGGCGGCACAATGTTTTCTTAAATCAAGTTCTGCTCCTCCTTGAATCACGCAAAAAAGTAGTGGCCGCTTGGCTGCTTTTATTTTTCGTTTTTTAAGCTGCTTTAAATATTCTTGTTGACAACGCTTAGCCCAAGCAATAGTTCTTGCTACGGCCCGTTCTAGATCTGATCTTAAAAAATCATTAGGCGGGCAATCATCCAAACAAACCATCATATCTACTCCTAAATCAAATTGAATTTGAATTGACCTCTCTGGCGTTAATTCGTGTTTAGAGCCATTGAGCGGAGATTTAAAAGTAACTTTATCATCGTCAATTTTACCCATATCTTTACTTCTATGAATCAAGGAAAAAACTTGAAAGCCGCCACTATCAGATAATAATGGCCTAGAACACTGCATAAACTTATGAAGGCCACCAGCTGCTTTAATTAAATCTAAACCTGGCTGCAAATAAAGATGAAAAGTATTAACTACCATGGCCGGAGTTTTAGTGGATATTACTTCCTGTTCACTTAACAATTTAATAAAACCTCGAGTAGCATCAGGCATAAAATAAGGAGTCTTCAGTTGTCCGTGATTGGTAAAAATTTGGCCCTGACGCAAACCATGGCTTTTTTTGATTAATTTAAACATAGTATTATTCGACTCGTCCGGAATTATTTAATTTAGCTATATCATCATCTTCTAACCTAGTGGTTTTAGGCGTACCTTTTTTTTCAAGGTAAGCCTTAGTCTCTTGATCAGTGGCGCTAACTAAGGCGCCAGGACTAAGCACCATAATACGATCCAAATCATTGGCTGTTGGCTTAAGACTAATGTTAAATTCAGCATCAGCTCGATAAGTGGCCACTGGTAAATTACCAATCTGCCAAGAAACAGTTCGAGTCGTAGCGTCAAAAGTAACGGCTCCTAACGTAGCACTATTTTTAGCAGCAAAATCTACGCCCTCCGGTAAAACTACTGACACCTTGGTATCAGCTAAATCGTGAAGGTTATTCTTTAGAGTCCAATAAACACGAAAACTAGTTAGTTCTCCGACCTGAGGAGGTAGAGGGCCAGAACCAACTGGCGTATTATTCTCATCAAAATAAAGAATCTTTTCAGCTAGATTAAGATCACTATTTATTTTGGTATTAATATTGTTACTCTGACTGTCACTACGATTAGAGGGGTGATTATTAATAATAAATTGGGCATAACTAGCCACGGTAAAATTCTTACCTAAATCACCATCGGTAAAGGGCCGTAAATTAACAGAGAAATCAATTAGCCCTTCAGCACCAGGTGCTAAACTAGCTAAGGCGGGAATTTGTTCCTTAGTCCAAGTTATAGATTGATTATTAACTAATCCTTTTTGGGCACCTTTCAAAGTATCAAAGTCTAGAAAATCACTTTTTAAAATAGCCATGATGGCGACATCATTAATAGCACCTTCACTTTTATTAGCATAGGCCAAGGAATAATTCAAAGTATCACCAAAGTTAGCAGCTCCATCATTTTTACTACCATTTAAAATTAAAGTTAAATTCAAACTACTATTCATCACGTTTAATTTGATATTTTTTTCTAAAAAAGTATAAGATTCACCGTTATCAACTCTCTTATTAAGACTAACTATTATCTCCTGGCTTTCATCAATTTTTTTATTAGCCTGATAATAAATAGGCAACTTATAAACTTTATCGCCCGGCACTAAACCTTTAACATTCCACAACAAGCTACTGTTTTTAGTAATATTTAACAGCTCTTCACTGGAGCTGGCTACTAACTGGGGTTGGCCGCTAGTTAAAATAATATTCTCTGGAAACATAAAAGATACTTCGAAATCATCCAAAAAATTTTCTTTAACATTCTTAAAATAAACATCAATCTCATTCTCTTCGCCAACTAAAATAGCATTAGCATATTCAAAATTAACATCAAAACCTAAATCTTCAACTGTCACTGAAGCTAAAGCTTCTTTTTTGAATTCACTAGACATATCTCCCGGCTTATAACTTAAATTAGCCGACAGCAAAGCTACTGAATCTTTTTTAGCAATGACTCGGCCGCTTATTTGCAGTTCGGCTTCTTGCCCAGCTGTTAAATCAGCTAAGTTAAAAATATTTTTGGCTACATTGGTCGGTTGCACTAAAACGTCTCCGCTGGCTTTATCAAAAATAAAACCATCAGGATATTTAAGTTCTAATTGTAAATTTTTCAAAATAAATTTGCTGTTATTATGATACTTAATGGTATAAGAAAAATTTTCACCAGCTTTAATTTTTTCAGGCGACAAAATTTCAAACACTAAGGCAGTCGCATCAGCTGGTCGATTAGAGAAATAAAAGAAAAAGCCGTAAGCAAAACAAAAAATAATAGCCGTCACAAAAAGTTTTTTTAAAACCGAGACAAGCATGGAATTACCTTTGGGTTTCAAATGAATAGCTTGCGAATCCTCGCCTTTTCCCGTATAAATTTCCGAGAGTTCATCATCTATTTCATCCTCACGCACTTCTTTCTCAACAGCCTTTTCAAAAGTTCTCACTTGCTTAACGGTGGGTACTGGTCTTTCAATAAAAACTGGCCCATCGTTTTTATTTTTTTTAGAGAGTATCATAATATTTAATTATTTATGAGATATTAAATCGGAAAAAAATTTATCTTTATTCAAAACTCCGTCATCACTTCCCGTTTCGCTAGAATGCCATAATTTAGTATAAGATTCTGGGATAAGCAAATTGGTTTTAAAAGATTGATTAACAGAACCTGGTTGTTTTTGAACCAGTAGTGAATAAGGATAAAAATTAACATCGCCAGCACTAAGCCAATTATCCAAACGGCTAACAAAATCATCTTTACTACTTACTTGCCACAGATTAAAGGGTAAACGATAGCGCAAGGTAACAATAGAGGTTTCGCCAGGATCAAGCATAGTCCAATTAGCAAAAACCGTCTTGCCATTCTCTTCATAAATCTTAGTGCCAGTTCTAGGATCGGTAGTTGCTAAGCCTTCATGACTGGCTAAAAAATCATTATCCAACCAATCAGCTCCTGGTTTTTCAAAATATTTAGCATCAGGTGTTGACACGCCAGAAAAAGCTAATAAGTCACTACCCTGCGGCACATAAACACGTAACCAATTAACATTACGAACCCCCACTAACGGAGTATTTTTAAGAGCTGTATGAGTACGTTTAATAGTGACTGTATCAAACATAGTACCATCATACCCCACACTAGTTTCATGATAAATTTCTTCTTTAATCACTTTATCAGTTTTAGCTCCGGCAATATTAGTATTTACTACCATTAAATAATCCTGAGGGGTTGGAGCTATCGCCCCATCAAAATGATACTCAGCTATCGCTTGCTGTAAAGCCTCATCTTTAAAATAAAACATTATTTGCTTCGATGATAAATTTTGTTCAGTCAGTCCGATTAGTTTAATTAAATTATTCTTATCTAATTTCTGAGGCAAAATCTCCATCATTTTAGCCATCAAATCGCCAATAATCTTTTTGGGCTTAGTTTTTTCTCCGACCGGTAAATGTGCCACGGCTTGAGGATTATTTTTAACAATATTATCTCTTTCAGTAATCAATTGTACTTCTTGCCAAAAATTTTCTGAAGTAATAATCACTCCGTAATCCTTAGTTAAATCAATCGGACCGCTAATTACTAATAAACTTTCAATTACACTCGGCGTAAAAGAAATAACACCGTCGACCGTTGGCCCGTCACTCTTTTCATAAAACCACATTAAATTCTGAGCCGTGGTCGGCCAATCAGGCCACCAATTAGCATCCCAAAAATACCAACGGGGATTAACTAATTGTAATGGTTCTGGGGCTTTTATTTTAACTTTCATGCCCGCTTCAGTATCATAAGAACCGCCGCCAGGTACTTCTAAATTTTTAATTTTTCCTTGTTTAAAATCAACTAAAGCATAGCTACCCAAAAAACCGCCCGATCCTCTCATCTCAGCATTATTCTGAAAAACTAATAAATAGCGCTTATCTTCATCAGCTCCTAAAAAGGCTCTTAAACGACGAGTATTATCTAGCATAAAAGCTAAATTATCAGGTAATTTATCAATCTCTTGCGATAAACTCAAAAATTGAGTTTGGTATTCTGGTGGTAAATTTTTGATATTAATTTTTTGTAATTCATCCTTTAGACCTCTAGCATCTTGTAAGGCTAATTCTCCATTAGCTAAAAAATTGTCTAACAGTTTAATCCAATCAGTTCCCTCCTTATTATCCAAACCACTTAAAGACTGACTGAGCTCGCCACCTAGTCGAGACACTCGCCAACCGGCATTTAAAAAATGTTTACTCTCGGCAGCTAATTTTAATTTAGGATCATTGGATAATGAGGCTAACCTTAACAAGACATCGCTAATTTGAGACATCTCAGCACTAGCTTGTAAAAAATCATCAGAGGCTGAAGAAAAATTATTTTGAGCCGAATTGATGTCTAATTTAGCCACCGAAGAACCAGCTAAAGCTAGGCTACCGACAGCTGATTTAGTTTTAGCTAAAACTATATTTTCTAAATTGCGAAAATTAAAAATATGAAAATATGATAATAATTTAAAAGGGGTGACTAATAAAATTAAAACAGCTATAAACGTAAACAGTGACCGAATATATTCCCAGTGCCAAAAACCACGGCGCTCCGGGGACTGATCGATTGGTTTATTTTTTAAATAATCTGAAAAAGCCTGACGACGCCAAACTTTTAATTTTTTTTCGCTTTTTCTAAGAGCCGAGTCGAACTGACGGTGATAAGGGTTAATCACTTTAAAAAGATGATAATAAAACTTCTTAACCGGTTTAACTACTTTCTGTTCCTGTTTCGCTAATATTTTTTTGCTTAATTTAATCTGTCTCTTCACCTTTTTAGGTAAGACTGATTCCCTCGCGAAGTTAGGGGAAAAAGAATAGTTGGCATCGCTTCCGGCTACCCTTTTATTAAAGGCTTTTAATTCATCATCAATTTTTACCTTAAGGCCAAACAAAAATTCTAGAGAATCATTGGACTCTTCTAATTTATTCTTTTTAAATTTTTTATTTGCAAAAATCATTTTATTTTAGCCGATCAAGCGCGTTAAGATAGGCTTGACTAGTAGTCTTGGCACACTCTAACCAACTATATTTTTTAGCCTGCTTCTGTCCTAAATCAATCATTTTAAGTCTTTGTTCATTATTATTTAGCAAACCGGAAATAATGGTAACCGCTTCTGCTTCATTTTCTGGATCAAAATAAAGAACGGCCTCACCTAATATTTCTGGCATACTAGCTCTATTAGAACTAACCACTGGGCAATTATGAGCCATGGCCTCGAGTGGCGGCAAACCAAACCCTTCATAAAGAGATGGGAAAACATAAGCACTGGCCGCTTCAAAAATAACTGCTAACTGCTCATCAGGGATGTAACCGGGAAAAGCGACCAAACTATTATGATTAGTCGGTTGCCAAAAGTTATGATGTTTAGCAAATTCTTTAACTCGATTATAAAAATAATCTTCTTTCCCGACTAAGACTAATTTTAAATCAGGATGATCAGTTCTTAACTTACCAAAAATTCTGATTAAACCCTCTAAATTTTTATGAGGATAAGCATTGCCAACATATAGTAAAAAAGGAGTTGATAAATTATAAAGTTCCAAAACTTTTTTATTATCAAGTTTCGCTGTTAATAAAGATTCGTTAGTCTTAATTAGATTAGCTACCCCCTCATAAGTCACTAATATCCTGGAAGCTGCAACTTTAAATTGATTAATTAAATCATTTTTAGTAAATTCCGAAACTGTAATAATTTTTTTAGCACGTTTAACCGCTAAAGAAATAACCAAACGATAAGCTTTGTCTTTTAACCAATATAAAAGTGGGTGTAAAGTAGTGGCACGATAAGTTGGAAACTTGGTTAAAATCAAATCATGAATAGTCACAATAAAAGGAGTCGCTGTTAAAATTGGTACATTAAAATGAGGAAAATGAACTAGGTCAATTTTCTCTTGCCATAAACGATAGGGTATTTCTATTTGTTCAGCTAAACTATACCACCTGGCTTTTATTAAAACTTTTTTTACCTTTTGACCGTCACAATTAAAATCTGAAAAATTTTCGACCGACAAAAATATCACAAAATTAATTTCTGGTGTTGACGATAAAAAGGTAATGACATTGTCTACTATTTCTTGGGTATAACGGCCTAAACCCTTACCAATCGGCCCATAAAAACGAGCATCAATGCCTATAATTCTAGATTTTTTAGTATTCATATATTTTAGGCAAAGGGTAAATCGGGCGGTAAACTGTTATGACTGGTCGGACCAGTGGAGGTATTAGCGGCGGTAGTAGTTTTTTTCTGAGTGCCCGATTCTTCCACCCAAAACAAATCATCATTTTTCTGATGAGCACTATCAGCAAAAATATTCTCAGGTTCGACATTATTTTTCACTTCCGATTGACCTGACAAACCAAAAATATCTGGGGGCAGAGTTTGTCTATCACTTTCTTCCTCAAAGATAGGCAAAGATGATGGGGCATCTGATTTTCGACCAGGGGCTTTTTGAATAAGCGGTGCTTTAACATTAGCCTCCAAAGGAAAATGCCACAAAGTTGCTAGCTCTTCAATATTATATAAACCAGGTAAACGTCCCGACCAAGCACTACGGGCTATATAATTATTCATTAATCGACTCTTCTTACCAACTAAGCGGCTATCTTTACTAAAATAAGCAGTCTTAGTACCAGTTAGACTCATATCCGGCTTAATATTATTTAAATCTAAAGCAGCAAACTGCTTAATGTAACCAGTAAAACCACTGACTACTTTACCCTTATTTAGAACATCTTTTTTAGCAATATAAACAACTCTCATTTTAGCTTCAAAACCTAATTTGGCTGATTTAGCATGAATAGCTTCAATTTTTTTCTTCTGTTGCGGGGTTAGTTCCATCATCGATAAAGGTTTAGTTTCTTTAGCCGGTTCAAGGTCACCCCAAATAGCAAACAAATATTCACTTAATTCTCCGAGCCATTCCACAAATTTAGAGGCTCCACTTTTAACAACTTTAACTTTCTTTAAAATTTTATCAACTTCCGCCTCACCTTGTTTAACCCAACTAAAATCACAAGGCACTATGATTAATTGAAACCAGAGTTGCTCGCCTTGCCTTAAAGAACTGCATAAATCCATCAAAGAAGCCATCGGATCCTTAAACTGAGTTTCTGACTCACCAAATTTATGCTCAAACTCTTCATACAATTTAATCGGATAAGCGATATTAGCATGTTGAATAAATTCGGCCCCCCAAATATCCCATTCTTCATCAGGAAATTTAGTTGGCATACCAGTAGTGTAATCATCCACTTCGCTAATTTCAGCGTCTGGATATTGAGAATAGACAGCTGATTCCACTAAGTTACGAAATTGTAAAGGAGTTCTAATTAAAAATTGGGTATAGCCCTCAATTGAGACAATCTCAAAACTAAAAGATTGTTGAAAGATACCTTCAAACCATTTTTCCCAAAAACTGATTGAGCCATGAGCACCGCCTAAATAAGTAAAAAGATTTTCCACAGCTTTAGGTGACTGTTCATTACCTTTAGGAATATCAACTGCCAGAATGATATTTTTCAAAGTCGCTGCATATTTACCTTGAATATAATCTTTATAAACAAACAGCATGCCATAAATATAAATAGCACCTATAACCATCCAGCCAATATTAACAAAAAACTGCCAAGCCATATCAAGAGGCGCAGCATTAAAAAATTCGTTAAGACGGCTAATATCTATTACAATATCCATGCTTATATTTTATCATATTTCCCGAAAAACAAAAACGCCTCTAGCGTTAGCCGAGGCGTTAATATTTTTACAAAAATTATTTTTCCCAATCTTTCAATCCATACATACCACGACCAGTTAAGATGTATCTATTATCCAGGATTAGCTCATTATGCACGGTAGCTGGATTAGCATTTTTCTTATCAAATTTAATGTCATTGATCTTAGCGGCAATTTCAGTAAAGTGCATAGGCTTGCCTTCATTTTTTAAGACCAAATAAATTTTATCATTAATGGTTTTTGGTTTAATTTCTTGCCAGTCAGTTTTGCCCCAATTTCCATATTTATTTTGATCAATATTTTTAACGGCTTGTAATAATGAATATAAAACTTTATTACCGTTAATTATTTCAGCCTTATCAGCGAAAGTTTCACTTTTGAAAACTGAAGTTAAATCAGTGTTGCTGTCACCTGATATATCTTCGCTATAAGAATTAAGTTTTTTAAGTAATTCAAGGATGTCTTCAGTAGTTAGTGTTTTTTGAACTTCTTCCACCTTAGCTACCAAATCGTTAGCCAATTCTTCTAAATGAGTAATGTCTTGACCCTTTTCTTTGTAATAAGGATTAAACTTATCAGAGTCCTTAACTATATCAAAACCGTCCTCTAATAATTTAGAGATTAAAAAATTAAAATGATTGCGATAAATAGCTTGTTTATCGGCTGTCACGTTTTCACCTTCGTGCTTGCCAACTTCTAAGCAATAAACCGTTAGGATATCTAACAGATAATCTTTACGAAGTAAACCGCCATGTTCTTTTAGTAATTGATTAATGATTGAACGTAAAGAACCTAAAAATTCTTCCAAATTTTCTAATTTTTTAATCTTACGGATACTAGCAGCTTCAATTTGGCGAACACGTTCGCGGGTTAGCTTGTGCATCTGGCCAATCTTTTCTAAAGTTTCTCCTTTAGCGCCGCTTAAACCAAAACGACGAGCCAAAATGTCTCGTTCACGTTCTAACAAATCAGAGAATAAATTATTGACGATGCTAATGGCGTTCAAGCGAGTCAGCTCTTCTGACTTTTCACCTTTAACCATTTTTTCCAAGATATTATCCATATTATTCCAAAAAATATAGGTAACCTATATATTATTAAGCTCATTAGATAAATTATTTTATGTCATTGCTACTTTATCATAATAATTTGTATTAGTCAATGCTCTAGACCACCAAAATGTCTTAAAAACTCTTTTTAGCAACTTTTTTCTTTATTATTAGGTAATTTTTAAGTAAAAAAGGCTCAAACAACAAAGCATAAGACCAAAGCAAGATAAGCCTAAATAAAATCTGTATTTTAGATTTAAAACTTTGAAATCGCCAATGCTTAATAATTAACAGATGCTGATTTAAAAAAGACCAAGATTTAACTAAATTACTTTTAGAGCGGCGCCCCTGTAAGATATCTCCAACACCAGAACCGACAGCCGCCACACTCCTATCGTGATAAATAATCGCTCCCGGCACTAAACGTGACTGATAGCCTTTTAAAAATAAACGATAAGCTAAGTCACAATCTTCTTTATACATAAACATCTCTTCATCTAAGTATATTTCTTTTTCTTTAATACTTTCTAGGGCGGACATCCTAAATAAAGCGGCTGCACCAGACGGCCCGATAATAGCAGAATTATCAAAACTACCATCGTCTATTTGACCTTGGCCAATATCCTTAAAAACTAAACCAGAATTAAGGGATAAACCACAACTATCAATATATTTGGTAAATTGCTGATTACTAAAATCCCAACGCAAAATTTTAGGCGAGACGGAAGCAATTTTTTGATCACTGCTTATAGCTGCTAGCATTTTTGATAAAGCCTCTGGTTTAACAAAAGTATCGGGATTAATCATTAAAAAATAATCAGCCCCCCAAACTTTAGCTTCAGCTATCATTAAATTATAGGCTTTGGCAAAACCTAAATTAGATCCTGACCAAGTAAAATTTAATTGATTTTGAAAATTATTTTTAAGATATTCTTGGTTGGCATTGTTTTCCTGCTCGCTGTTATCGCGCACCAAGACTCGCCAGTCAATCTGTTCTAAATTAGCTAAAGCCTTAAACAAACTACCAAAAAAATCAGGCAGATATTTAAAACTAGCATCATTATAAGTAATTAAGCCAATGACTAGTTTCATATTAGATAATCATTTTATCAGCTAATTTTTCTTTAGCTAGATTTTGAGCACGCAGTAAGCTGTCAAAAGTACCAGCGTCCAGCCACTCCCCTTCCACCATAGCCACTGATAATTCTCCTTTAGCTAAATAGGCGTTTAACACGTCAATAATTTCTAATTCGCCGCGGGCACTGGGTTTAATATTTTTAGCAATATTAACCACCTGGTGATCGCAAACATAAAGACCAGTCACGGCGTAATTGCTGATATATTCTAGAGGCTTCTCTACTAATTGCGAAGCTTGTTTATTGTCATCAAATTTGACGACTCCAAAACGTTCTGGGTCACTAACCTGTTTAGCAAAAATCTTCGCACCACCTTTAAAATTTTTAATTTCATCTGCAAAATCATCTTCAAAAATATTATCACCCAAAATCATGGCTACGTCCTCTTGATCAAGAAAATTCTCAGCAATTAAAAAGGCTTGGGCTAAACCTTCTGGCTTATCCTGGATTTCGTAAGTAAACTTCACGCCAAACTCCTTACCGCTACCTAGTAAATTCAAATAATCGCCAGCTCGCTCCGGCGAAACAATAATTAATATTTCTTTGATACCAGCTCTAATTAAAGTATTAAGCGGATAATAAATCATCGGCTTATTATAAATCGGCAATAATTGCTTACTGGTTATTTTAGTTAATGGTCTAAGTCGTGTGCCACTACCGCCAGATAGAATGATTCCACGCATAATTTTAATTCTTATTTTGTAAATATTCTTTTAACGCTTCTTGATAAGGTCGAAGGTGAGGAACTTTAGTATTTTGTAAAACTGAAAATTGCGGTCTCTTGGCTGGACGAGTTAAAAAGTCACCACTGACCGATTTTATCTCGGCCGTAAAACCAGCAATTTTTTTAAGTTCTAGCACGCCATCATACCAAGTGGCGGCCCCCTCATTAATTAAATGATAAATACCAAATGATGGCTGGCTCTCGATTAACTCTCTAGTAGCAACTGCTAAATCCGGGGTATAGGTAAAACAGCTAAATTCTTCATTAACTACTGATAGCTCTGGATTTTTACTAGCGAGGCCCAGCATAATATCGAAAAAACTTTTTTTAGAAAATTCACTACCGCCAGCTGGTCCAAACAATTTAGAAACTCTGATTAAATAATAATCAGCTCCAGAACTAATAACTGCGACTTCCCCGCCAAATTTTGTTTGACCATAAACATTAATCGGATTAGCAGTATCAGTTTCATTAAATTCTTTTTTATCTTCACTGCCACTAAAAACATAATCAGTGGAATACTGAACTAATATTTTGTGATTCTTTTGACACCAAGTGGCTAACTGATCAGGTAAATCCGTATTGAGTTTAATGGCAATGGCTTTTTCCTCTTCTACCTCTTCACATTTATCAACGGCATTATAAGCAGCGGCGTTAATAATTAAATCTGGCTGAGCAAAATCCAACTTAACTAGTAAATTTGGAAAGTCCAAAAAATTAGCTTCAGTTCTATCCCAAGCCAAGACTTCATAGTCTTTAAACGCCTTAACCAGTTGTGTACCCAGATTACCCTGAGCTCCTAGAATAAGTATTTTCATAGCAGGTTTAGTATAACCCTAGACTTGACTAAAATCAAGAAAAGACCTAAATTTAAAAGAATTCTTTAACAACTAAAAATGGAGGCCCAAATGAAAACTATGGAAAAAACTTGGTACGAAAAACTAATGTCAGCCTATACTGAACATACTAACGCTGAGTTCGAAGAAAAAGGCGACAATAAAATCACCAGAGCTCTTCAAAACTGGGAGAATATTAGTCAAGACGCACTACCCGTAGCCTGGATGCTGGAATTAGAAGAAATTTTAAGCTGGCGAGATTGCATTGCTCCTAAATTTCAGGATAGTTATGCCAATATTTTAAGAAGCAAGGCCCTAACTAGTCCTGATAGATTACTGGTTATTATACTAACAGGTAAGACTGACGAAGTTATTTATATTTCCGAGAAATATGATATTTCTCTATTATCGGAAACAACCGAAAACGTAATTCTAAAAGGCATGGACGATGATAAAGCATGTGCTAATGTCCTAACTGTCATTAACAATCGCCCGGATACCTTAACTAAGTTTAAAGATGAAACATTTAAGAAATTTCATCTTCACAACGACAACGCTACTTTTCTAAAAAATGACAAGTTATATTTACTACTAAATTGTTTTTGTGAAAGTAAAGATTATAAAAACTTTCACAACAAAATTAAACGAAACGACAGATTTTTTTGGACCTTCAACAATAACGAAATAATTTTGCAAAGCTGGGATAAGTTATCCGATTTTGAATTAATCGGTGTTACAAGCTTTAAGTCAGCTATGGTTATTTACAGCTATGCCTCAAAAAATTGGCAAATGGATCTGGGTAATTTCAAAAAAATTATTAAACTGATGGACCATGAAAATTTTTTCCAGTTCTTAGAAATAGTCAAACAGGCTTGTGGTCTCAAAAATTTCTACGGAGATACCGCCTTAATAGCCAAAAATAATTTGACTATAAGACGACTCGAATCTGGAGAGATTAATTATAAAGAACTATACGATCAAAGTTTCGTGGCTGATAATAACATCCCGGAAATACGCCAAAAAATAATACAAAAATATCTCGAATCTTAAAAAAGGTCCCGTACAAAACGGGGCCTTTCTTTTTATCTAAAATGACTATTTCCACTCCTGGCCTTGTCTAACTAATAATTCTTCAGCTCGCTCTGGTTCAGCCATAATTTTTAAAACTACTTTTTCCATACGCATTGACTGTGAACCTTTAACTAAAATAACATCACCGCTTTTTATTCTATCTTGAATAAATCTGGCTGCCTCTTCTGAAGTGTCAAAATAAAAAATATAATCATCTTTTAGACCGCCTTCCTTGGCTCCTGCCATTATATGGACAGATTTAGCGCCAACAACTACTAAATAATCAATGTCGACCTCAGCTACTTTTTTACCAACCAACTCGTGTCCTTCTTCGGTATAAGATCCAATTTCTGCCATATCACCCAACACAGCATATTTTTTACCATCTTCTGAGATTCTCAATTTTCCTAAAATATCTAGGGCTGCCAGACAAGCTTCTGGCGAGGAATTATAAGTATCATCAATAATAAAAGTATTTTTTATTCCTGGTAATAAATTCATGCGGCCATGCGGTAAATTAAAATCTAATAAAATTTGAGCGAGTTCTACCAAGTTAAATTCGAAATGCAAGCCAACTGCTACGCCAGCCAGCGCCGCATAAACAGCCGTTTCTGACAAAACATTTTTCATAAAAACCGGCACAATTGAACCATCATAACTCATCTTAAAATGAATACCTGATAAATCATAATCGCCTTTAGAAAAATTGTAAGATAAGTCTTGAACTTGTAACATGGCCCCTTCTTGAAAACCATAAGTTAAAACCTTAGCGTGGCTCGCCTCAGCCATCTCTCTGGTATATTCATTATCATAATTAAGAATTGATAAACCTTTATTATCAACCTTCTCAATCAAAACTTGTTTTTCTTTTTTAATATTAGACACACTACCAAAATATTCCAAATGAGCATAAGAAATGGCTGTTTCAACACCAATTTCCGGAGAAACTATCGAACATAAATAAGCCATGTCGCCAGGACGATCAACACCCATTTCTAAAACTAAAATTTCTGGATAATTTTTATCTCTAATTAAAATTAAAGATAAGGCTTTGATAAAAATGATTAACCAACCCACTAATGACTTACCGGCTGACTCTACGCCAATAATAGTTAATGGTAGCCCCAATTCATTATTATAATTTTTAAAACTGGACCTAACTTTAAAACGAGTATTTAAAACTAAACAAACTGCTTCTTTAGCACTTGTTTTACCAATACTTCCGGTAATACCAATAATGCGAGGTTGATATTTACGCAAAATTAATTTAGACAGTATTTTAAGTTTTAATTTTAGGAGTCCGCGCATATTATTTAATTATTTCCTATTCTTAGGCACCTGATAATACTTTAACAAGAAATCAGCAATATCGCGCCACAAAGGAGCGGCAGTGCTATCAGCATATTGAAACCCTTTAGGGCTGTCAAGGTGGGTTAACATTACAAAGCGAGGATTGTCGGCTGGAGCTACTCCAATAAAAGTATGATTATAACGATCAGTGTAATAACCACCAGCTGAAGCAATTTGCGCTGTACCCGTTTTACCACCAATATAATATCCAGGAATAGCCTCCTTAACCGAATGTCCTTTTTCGACAACATTAACCAACATAGCTATAACTGTCTCAGCTGCTTGTTCGCTAACTACTCGCTTAACTTGTTGTGGCGGAATTTCTTCTTTACGTCCATCAGGATGAATTATAGTTTTAACAATATAAGGTTTCATTAAAACTCCTTTATTGGCCAGTGCTTGATAAGCCATCACCATTTGCAACGGTGTCACGGAAATACCTTGTCCAAAGGAAGCGGTGGCTGCATCAATTTCTATAACTTTCTTTTTTAATAAACTATTCATATTACCACTAGCTTCAGCCCCTAATTCTATACCGGTTCTTTCACCAAAACCATAATTTTTTACATAATCAGCAAAAACTTTTGATCCAACCTGCTTCATAGCAAAAATAGCTCCAGTATTTAATGATTTTTCTAAAACGGTATTCATATCTACTACGCCATGCCCACCATAAGAGGCAAAATCAGAATTTTTAATTGGTTTAGGCCAACCATTAATCATAACGTAACCAGCATCATTGTAAGTAGTCGATGGCGAGACTTTACCCTGATCAATAGCAATCGACATGGTAACTGATTTAAAAACGGAGCCTGGTTCATATTGAAAAGAAGTAGCTGGATTATTAAAAACTTTAATATCAGCTACATTACGATAATCATTAGGATCAAAATCTGGTACTGAACACATAGCTATAATAGCACCAGTTTTTGGTTCTACAATTATTACTGAACCCCCCACAGCCTTAAACTTATCAACAGCTTGCTTTAACTTATCACAAGCAAAAAATTCCACACTACGATCAATGGTTAAAACTAAATCACTACCTGGAACTGGTTTAACATATTCTCGGTCATTTACAATCATGGAATTACCGCCCCCTCTTTCACCTTTGAGCGACCCATACTGACCAAATAATTCTTCATTAAAAAATTCTTCTAAGCCATAACGACCTTCACCGTCTTCAGTAGCGTAACTAACAAATCCTAAAACATGGGAAGCAATATTACCTTCAGGATAATAACGAAATTTACGGGTTTCAAAACTAAAACCGGTAATCTTAAGCTCAATACCTGTTTGTTTATTAATCACCTGTCCAACCCTCACTTCTAAATCCTCAGCCTTAATTGGAGTGGCTGGATTGTCTAAATTGTATATATAGGTATAAAACTTTAAAAGTCCCTCATCATCAACTTTATTCTCAATCACAGCATACATACTACCAGGTTTGCTAAGCTTAACCTGATAAGCATCTAATATCTCTTGACGTTTTCTATCTATTTCTTGACTAAGCTGAATGGAAGCTAATTCTAAATAATTACCAGAGCTATCTAGTTCGGCTTGTCTTTTTTCTTCTACTAATTGTTTTTGCTGCTTCTCTTCCTCGCTTAAAGCCGTATTTTCATTGATATCTTTAAGTCTTTTTTCTAACAAGACTTGGCCCTGATTTTTTAATTCAGATAGGGCTGTTTTTTCAACCACATCTTTATCAAAAAAATCATAAAGACGAATTGCCATTTCAGAGGAACTAGCTATGTCGGTAGGAATAGCAAAAATTAAAAAGAAATCTTTATTAGTTGCCAAAACATATTGTTTGCTTTCGCCGCCAGATTGATCGGTGATAATAATTTTACCGCGCTCTGGTTTCAGCTTACTATAAACATCATGCTGATTGGCCGCTAAAGCAGTGTAAATATCGCTTTGACTTATTTGTAAATAATATAAGCGATAAATAAGAGAACCAGAAAATAAAAAAATAATCGCTACGACTAAACGGAGGCGACTATTCTTAACCTCGGGACGAGAAGATTTTATTTTTTTAGAATTGCGCCACATGATTATTATTTTCTAGCTAAAACCACATTATTAATAGACAGATATTCAACCTCAGCTACAGCTACCATATTAAGCTTCTTAACCTTATCGTTAAGATTATTATAAGATTGCAAATTCATGATTTTAGCTTCACAGTCCTTATTATCACTAGTTAATAAATTAGACTCTGATTTTAGTTCTTTTAAAGCAAAACCTTTAACTGTTAAATCATTGATATTAACCAGATAAAAAATACCTAAAATCACAATTAATCCGCCTAATAAAGAATTTATTATTCTTAAGTTAAGACGTTTGTGGTCTTTAGGGCACGAATTAGCATAACTTTGGACTGAGTTAGTCATAATGTTGGCAGCTTTATATAATTTAAAAATTATCAAATTTTTTGGGCCAAGCGTAACTTGGCACTGCGTGCTCGAGGATTATCATTACTTTCATCGGCCGTAGCAGAAATCGGTTTTTTACTTAACATCTTGAGGGTGGCTACGTGACCGCAAACACAGAGAGGAGCACTAGACGGACACAAACAATCGCGACTTTCTTTTTTAAAAAATTCTTTAACTATTCTATCTTCACCACTATGGAACGATACTACCGCTAATCTTCCACCCGATTGCAGCAAATCAAAGGCAACTGGTAAAACTTCTTTCAGGGCTTCTAACTCTCTATTAGTTTCCATTCGTAAAGCTTGAAAAACTTTGGTAGCCGGATTAATTCGGGATTTAGGGTTTGGCTTTAAAACTGTGGAAATTATTTCTAATAACTGTCCAGTAGTTTTAATCCAATTCCCTTTTCTTTTCTCAATGATAGTTTTAGCTAAAACATAAGCTTTGGGTTCTTCTCCATATTCTCTAAAAATTCTAGTCAATTTTTCTAAAGTATAACGATTGATAATGGTGGTAGTCGCGATAGCTGTGTGTAAATCTTGATTAAAAGCCATGTCGAGCGGTCTATCACCCTGAAAAGAAAAACCTCTGGTGTCATCCGCTAATTGAGCAGAGGATAAACCTAAATCCATGACCACGCTATCAAATAAAGTACCGGCCGGGAAATTATCTGCTATTATCTGTTGTAAGTTACGAAAATTATCTTGAACTAAAACAATATTGGAAATATTCTGTTCTTTAATTTTTTGCTGGGCATTCGTGATAGCTAAATCATCAAGATCAATGGCTAGGACTGTACCTCTAGGTCCAACTTGGTTCGATAGAACCAGGGTATAGCCGGCGCCACCCAGCGTGCAATCAATTACTTTCTGTCCTGGCTTGACACTTAATCCTTCTAAAACCTCCTTAAGCATGACTGGTATGTGAGAATATTCCATTTTTTTATATTCCTAAATTACCAAGTTCTTCAGCGATGGCATTACTATTTTTTTCTGACTCAGCTTTATATTTATTCCAAGCTGCTTCATTCCAAATTTCTAAATGATCATATAAACCAGCTATTACTACATTCTTTTTTAAATCTGAAAAACTTCTTAAATATTCTGGCAAAGTAATTCTGCCCTGACTATCAAATTCCACGGCCATAGCTCCAGCTAACATATGTCTAGCATAAGCTCTCGCCTTAGCTTGATTCATAGGAAGAGTAGAAAATCTTTTAGCAATAATTTCAAACTCTGTTTTGGAATATAACATTAAACAATTATCCAAACCTTTAGTAACGACAGCTTCCTTTTTTAAAACCGAACGAAACCTAGCTGGAATAGCTAAGCGTCCTTTATCATCTAAGCTATGTTTGTATTCTCCAATAAACATAAAATATCTAATTCACCTTTCTTCCCCACTCATCACCTCTATTCACCAATTATACATCACGACTCCCCAATGGTCAACACAATTAACCACTAAGAAATAAATGGCTAATATACCAATAAAAAAATCACTTGTACACAAGTGATTTTTTATTTTTTAGCTAATTATTACTTTTTATTTTTTTACGCCAAGGTTCGGTTCTTTATCATAATCTCGTCTTTTAATTCAATAATAATATCTTCAAAAGAGGCAGTATTTATAAATAAAGTCAAAATGTTATTTTAAAATATTTTTTATATCTTGGTAGCTCTCTACTTTGACTAATTGTGATCTTAAGACTGACGCACCTGTTAATCCTTGCACATACCAACATAAATGTTTTCTTAGTTCAATAATTCCAGCTGATCCTTTTAATTTCTGACATAGTTTAGCCTGGCGTAAAGTAATCTTAAAAATAGCTTGCTGGCTTAAATTACTAGCTTGACCTGTTTTTATTTCCGAAAATAACCAAGGACGTCCCAAAATACCACGCGCTAATCCTAAACCATCAGCCTGAGTTAAACGTAGAGTTTTTTGAGCTTGTCCTAAATTATTAATTCCACCATTAGCAATTATTACACCACGAAAAATTTGGCGAGCCGACTTAATAAGTTCATAATCAATGTCACCAACAAAACCTTGTTGAACACTACGACCATGAAGCATCACAGCAGCCACTGGTAAATCTTTGATTGCTGTTAAAAAATCTAACGCACTGACACTACCTGATTTAGCGCGAATTTTTACGGAGACTGGTAAATGAGTATTATCAAGAACTGCCTTAATCACTGCTTTAGCTCGAATTAAATCTTTCATTAAATCAGAACCAGCCCCCTGTTTAATAACTTTACTAACTGGACAGCCAAAATTAATATCTAGCCCAGCTGGCTTTATTTTTTTGGTAACAATCCTAGCAGCTTCAGCAAAGTGTTCCGGATTAGAACCAAATAACTGGACTACATAATTATTTTCCCGGCGCTTATTAAATTGTAAAAGTTTTAAAGTTGGGCTATCTAAATTGGGATTATAATGCAAGGCGGTCACGGAAGCCATTTCACTATAAACCACGTCAGCGCCATAAGCAGAACAAATTTGCCTAAAAGCAGAATCAGAAAAACCAGCCATGGGTGCCAAAGCTAAAATAGGCTTTTTTATTTTTTGCCAAAAATTATAATCTTTCATCTTAAATAGTCGTAAATTTCATACCGTCTTTGGTATCTTCAACGGTTATTCCTCGAGATCTAAGTTCCTCGCGTAAACGATCTGATTCTGTAAAATCCTTATCTAGTCTGGCTTGTTTTCTGGCCTCTGCTAAATTTTTAGCTTCAACTGACAAATCATTGAAAAGTATTTCATTAGCCATTAAAGATTCAGCTAACTCAAAACCTAGTCCCAAAACTTTATCAAAATCTAAAACAGTAGCTAACTTACTAGCAGCTGGTAAATCTGACTTTAATAAATCTTGAGTAATAGCTAGAGCTTGAGGAATATTTAAATCATCATTAATAGCTGCTATAAAACTATCTTGCCATAATTTATTAACATCCCCTTCGCCACTCTCTAAAACTGCGATTTGCTTAAGTAAATTTTTCCAACCATTTTGAGCTTGTCTGAAGCTCTCTTCAGAATATTCCATGGGCTTACGATAATGAACCGAGGCGGCCGCAAAACGATAAGCTAAAGGATGTAAATCTTTTTTAATCAAAGCATTATCTAGAGTTAAAAAATTACCATCACTCTTAGCCATTTTTTTTCCGCCAGTAATATTTAAAAAGGCTCCATGCAACCAATAATTAAAGTATTTTTCACCAGTTGCCGCTTCACTTTGAGCTATTTCATTAGTGTGATGAACGTTAATATGATCAGCTCCGCCACAATGAATATCGCGTTCACTGCCTAAAAATTTTAAACTTAGAGCTGAACATTCAATATGCCAACCAGGAAAACCCATACCCCAAGGTGATTCCCACTCCATTTGACGCTTAGCATCAGCTGGCGAAAATTTCCACAAAGCGAAATCGGTAGGATTTTTTTTCTCCTGATTTATTTCTACTCTAGCTCCTTCAGCTAAATCGGCTAATTTCAAACGACTCAACTTATTGTAATTAGGAAATTTACTGGTATCAAAATAAACACCATCGGAAATTTTATAAGCAAAGCCTTTGGTTTCTAAAACTTTAATCAGTTCTATTTGTTCCGGAATATAGTCAGTTACTTTGCACCAAATAGTTGGTGAAATAATATTTAAACTAATTAAATCTTTTTTAAAAGCCTCTAAATAAAAATCAGCTATTTCCCAAGCACTTTTACCTTCACGAGCTGCGCCCTTCTCCATTTTATCTTCACCCTCATCACCATCACCCACTAAGTGACCAACATCGGTCACATTCATGACATGTTTAATTTTAAAATTATTATAAGTTAAAATTCTTTTCAACCAATCTTCAAATAGATAGGTACGTAAATTACCAATATGCGCAAAATTATAAACAGTCGGTCCGCAAGTATAGAGACCGACTTCTTTATCGTTAATCGGTTTGAACTCTTCTTTTTGCCGACTCAAAGTATTGTATAAAAATAATTTATTCATAATTATTTGGTTAAAAATCTGACCGGAATACTAATTGAAGCGTCATTAGCTATTAATCCTGAGGGATTATCTTTAGAGATAACTAAATAACCGCTAGACGAGGTACTACTAAACTCTACTAACGCTTTAAAAGGAACAAAGTCACTAGTCATCCAATCGGCTTCCGCGATGGCCGGCACTGTAGCTAAAATATTGCCTTGTTCATCAATTAACTTAACCGGCAAAGAAGCTTCAAAAAACCAACCACCTCTGGCTTGACCACTAACTACTACTGGACTAGAAATCATTTCATTAGCTTGCGGGAAATTTATAATTACCTCTGAGTTAATTTCTGGTTTAACTTCTTTAGTGGTGATGGCAGTTTCTATGGTACTCGTGGAAACTAATTCAGTTGAGGTGGGTTGTCCTTCTAAAATAAATGACGCTGGCTGTTCAATGGACTCTGAGTTTTTAACGGAGCGGTCACCAAAAAAAGAAGATATCCGCAACAATATAGTTGCCACTATAATAATACCTAAAATAATTAAATAATATTTACCTTTAATCATAAAACTTCTTTAAATTTTTTCTTACGCAAGTAGGCTTTTTTATTACGATGACTTTGCTGTGGCGGAATATCAGAGGCACGACCAAGCTGGCGGATTATCTTTAGTTCGTCGGTTTTACTTAATTTTATTATTTTAACAAGTTTTTTCATCTTAATTATATTATACCTTATAAAGACGGACCGGAAAACCCGGCCCGCCAATAACTATTTTATTTTCTTAAATAAGGGTCGAAGTTCTCCGGACAAAAACATAGAACCGGTAACCACCAATAAATCATCTGGGCCTGCTTGATCTTTACTCCAGACTAAAGCAGCTTGAGGATCCAAGAATGAAGCTATCTTTAATTTAGGATTTATTTTCAAAGCAGAATTCATCAACTGTCTAGGATTGGCTGTTTTTCTAAAAATATTTTTAGTAAATCTAGTACAGGCTAAAGAAATTGGTTTCAAAGATAGTAACTCTTTCAAAAAAGTACTGTGATCTTTATTATCGGAGAAACCAATTAAAAGATGTAAATTTTTAAATTTCTTATTTAAATGCTTAATACCTGTAACCGTAGCTTTAACTTTATCAGTATTGTGAGCACCATCTAAAATAACATAAGGCCGATTACTAACTACTTCAAAGCGAATAGGAAACTCAGTAGTAGCTAAACCTTTTTTGATAATATTTTCCTTAATACCTAACTTCTTAGCGGCCGCAATCGCAATGCGGGCATTATCAATCTGATGATAACCTAAATTATTAATCCGATAAATTTCATTATCAATTTTAAAATCAGTACCCTGCCAATCTTGTTTAACTATCACGCCTTTCTTGTCACCATAACGATCAGAAGATATTTCCGTATAAGAGGCGGCATGTTTATCCTTAGCCGCTTTAGCGATAATCTTTAAAATACGAGGATCAGTTTCGGCCGTTAACACTGAACTTTTCTTAGTAATAATACCAGCCTTATTAATAGCAATTTTTTCTTTAGTATCTCCTAAAATACTGACATGATCTAAACCAATGTTAGTAATAATAGCAATGTCTTTATGAGGAATGACATTAGTACCGTCATTCTTACCGCCGCAAGCTACCTCCATCACGGCGTAATCAACTTTATACTTAGCAAAATAATAAAACGCGATAAAAGTATTTAAATTAACCATCGACGGAAAAGTATATTTAATGGTGTTAACATAAGTATCCCAAATAGGTTTAAGCTCAGTGATAATTTTGGCAAACTCTGTTTCTGACATAGAAACATTATTAATTTGCCAACGCTCTCTTAAAACACTGGGATGAGGCGAAGTAATCAGCCCCACTTTCAAACCTTGGGACTGTAAAATATTACTCATCATCATAGAAACTGATCCTTTGCCGCTGGTACCCGTGACATGAATATAATGAGGAATTTTAAGTTCTGGATTACCAGCAATACGTAACATCTGACGAATACCCCTGATAGTCGTGGGAGTGTTTTGCCAATTAGCTTTACCATTATAAACGCGCGTTAAATTATTGAGTGATTCAAAATACTCGTAAGCCTCTTGATAAGTCATAAACTTTGTCTAGAAAATAAAAATTATTAAAGTTCTCCACTACCGTCCTTAAGTAGAAAATTTGTAAAAAACGATCCTAACCATAAGAATAAAGACAGAACAATGGCTGACCAGAGACTGGCCACGGCAAAACCGTTAACAAAACTAGCTACAAACAAAACTAATAGACCGTTTAGAACTAAAGTAAAAAGTCCTAAAGTTAAAATATTAATGGGTAGAGTTAAAATAATTAACAACGGTCTAACTAAAGCGTTAAGTAATCCTAAAATAATCGCTACAATAATAGCAATATAAAAACTAGTCACACTAACACCATCTAAAAGATACGACGCGAGCAATAGAAAAGATGCGTTAAGCAATAACCTAATAAGCAATTTCATAATAATTTTTTTATTTTATTTTTTACTGCTTCAGTCTAACACATAAAACTAATTTTGAAAATACTCCAAGGACTTTTTAGTATTAGTTTTTATCAAGATATTTTTGCTAATATAGGTTTATTTTAATTAAGAAGCCAAAGCCCCTTGACAAACTTTTAATAATAGTGTATTATGTAATTACAAAATAAATAGCGACTCCCGCAATAGCCCCGCCAAAATTATACCTGGGGTACCTGGACAAGTCGCTTATAGGCCGCCATGCCATGCGGTCACAGAATCAAGTAGATCTCTACCATTAGACGCCGGTCGAAGTCGGATAAAACGTCAGACCATTAAGGGCTACTTGAAATTATAACCACGGAATAACCTAACAATAGGCTTCCGTGGTTTTTTCTTATCTAAAAATAAAAAAGACTACTAAGTAGTCTTTTTTATACCTTAAAATGGTGTGTTATAATTTAAGTGGTGGCGAAATAGTTTTAAATAATTTATGAAGAAATATAGTAAGCCAGATCAACAATTATTAGCCACTTGGGCCGTTGATTGTGCGGAGCGAGTGTTACCATTTTTTGAGAAAGTCATATACTCAAGATGATCGACCACGGAGAGCTATTGTGGCATGTCGAACATGGGCTAAAACTGGTATCTTTAAAATGGCTGACATACGCGGAGCTTCTTTAGCGACTCATGCTGCTGCTCGTGAAGTCAAAGATAATCAAGTCGTTTGTTTGGCAGCTCGTGCCGCGGGGCAAGCCGTGGCCACCGCTCACGTTCCTCAACACGCTTATGGAACCGCTTATTATGCCCTCAAAGCTATCGCAGCCACTAGTTCAGTTAATACTGAAGCCAAAGTTATTAACGAATATAATTGGCAATTTAGGCACCTCTTCGAGAAGTTAAGGCTAGAAATTATGAGCCGAATAATAATTGTTAAAACTAATCACGGCGTTTCTATTAAAATACAGAAAGATCAGGATTTTTAAAAAATACACCTACTAAAAAGTAGGTGCATTTTTTTAAAGATATTTTGATCTAGTTACATCCACCAGTCTTCTCTAGTAGTGGCATTACCTCTATATTCATTAAATAGTTTAATAGCCTCTTCACGCGGAATTTTTTTGCCATCAACAGTTCCTTCAAATTCAATATAATCAGGAGTATCTTCAGGGCTAATCATATACCAACTATTTCCTTCTTCCCAATTTTTACTAGGTGACATTTCAATTTCTACTTTTTTACCATTAATTATTCCGTTTAATTCATAACTAAAAGGTTGGTTATCTTTAAAGGGAATCTTTGTTTTTAAGTAGAGACTGGAATTTTGCTCTTTTGATAAGCTTGATGATAGTTCTCGTTCTTTTTCTATTAGTTTATCTTGTTCTGGGCCAGCTTCATATTTAGCAATCTCTGCTCGTATTTCAGCTAGTTCATCACGATGCTGATTTTCTTTTTCGGCTTCATTTTCAGCCATTCTTTCTCCTGAGTAATGATTATAATCTTGAATTCGGCTAACGCCACCAATTACATCAATCATACTTGGATTAAGTTCCGAAGCTAGTTCTTTATTATTTTTAGCATAGGCTTTTTGGCTCTTTTCAATAGCTTTTATTTCTTCTGGCGTACGTTGTTCGCCAATTGGCATTTCCTCATTCATAATTTTATAGTTAAAGTTTTTATCTATCTAATCAATTATACTATAAATTTAGTCTTTAACAAAAATATAATTTAAGATTAATTTTTAATATTTTATAATATTTTAAGCTATGGTTTAGAAATAACTTCAAAAGATTTTATTTCTACTTCTTCTGGCCAACCATCAGAATATTTGGCATTAAAATCAACCTTGGCTTGCAAAGCAATATGGCCGTCCTCATAATCAACCAAGGCTACGCGATCTGGTTGCCAATAGATTCCGGTTACATAAAATTTTCCACCCAAAACTTCTTTAACTGGAGATAAATCGGAAATATTATTTTTTAAATAATTTTCAAACAATGTTTTCTCAACACCCATCAAACAAATTTGTCGATCAGATTCACTGGTCGAAGCACAAGCATCATTAACAGAAGTATCCGGTTGAGCCACCGTATCTAGTGGACTATAAACTCTATTTGTCTCCACCCAAATCAAAGCTAAAATTGAGATTAGCACTACGCCTCCTAAAAATAAGAAGCTTTTAGCATTGGACATATCACAAATATTAGTTATTCCAAATCTCCATCACACATTTATTACAATCAAACTTCAAACGATACTTATTACCATTATACACCAAAAACAAGGGTTCTTTGAAGGGGGTCAAGGCAGTACCAGCTTTTTTAGGGCAAGCTCCCAGAAAGTAACGCAAACAATGTTTAGTAATCATCAACTTTTTGTTCTTGTTATATCCAGTCTTTTCTAAGGCCTCTTCAACAACTTTAACGCCATGACGCTCATAAAAAGACCTGGCTAGTGAATTAGAAACATTATAAGAATAATCTAATTCCTTGACTAAGTAGGGATGTTTAGTTTTTTTATGAATAACTTCCTGGCGTTGATAATTTTTTAATCTTTCTGTTAACAAAGCCTCAAGTAATTGTCGGCGACCATCGTTTAAAACTGATAAAGGAGCAAAACCTGGCGCGTTCCAATTAAAAATAATATCTTTGATCCTAAAGATACTATCGCCGCTCTTGCTCAACGCTAAGCGCCAATTATCGAGGGCCTGCTCTGGTTTATCAGCTAAAGCTTTAGCTATGGGCAAAATTATTTCCGCTTGATTATCATCTTCATCAACAGCTTTTATAACCCAGCCCTGTTCACTTTCACTAACAGTTACGGAAGCCTCAATAAAACGATTAACACCGCTTAAAACCTCTTTTTCAAAAACAGGATCTTGATTACGATAGATTAAAGTTCCGGGAGCAAGTGGAATCCATTTGTTAGGATAAATCTTACCCTCAGTCACTAAATTAATATTGGTACCGTTTAACATGCCGCGACTATTAAGCCAACATAAACCATCGCCGTTATGTAAGTCTACATTGCGATCAAGCGTAAAATAACGATGATCAACTTTTTTTACTTTACCAATAAATTTACCTAAGGATTTCTGATTATCTGGCGAAACAATATCTGATTGACGGCCATTAATAAAATAATCGGTAAAACCGCGATTAAAGGTCTTGGCTAAATCTGGTATAAAGTTACAAATAGTAACACCAGAAGAAGCTTGTTTTAAATTGTTATTCTGTGCAATTATTTTATCTAGCTCGGCCCGATAGCTAGCCACTACATTAGTTACGTAAGTAGCATCTTTCAGACGTCCCTCAATTTTAAATGAAGAGATTCCCGCTTCTACTAATTCTGATAAATGATTAAAGAGATTTAGATCTTTAGTCGATAATAAATATTTTTCGGTCATTAATTCTTTACCAGTAGCATCAACTAATGAAAATGGTAAGCGGCAAGCTTGTTGGCAAACACCCCGATTAGCACTGCGGCCAGACAGAGCCTGGCTAAAATAACAATGGCCGGAAAAAGACACACAGAGAGCACCATGAACAAAAGCTTCTAGTTCAACTTTGGTATTTTTAGAAATATTTTTAATCTCTGAAAGTGATAATTCACGTGCTAAAATAATTCTGGAGAATCCAACTTTTTCTAAAAATTTAATCTGTCCCACATTATAATTATCAGTTTGGGTACTAGCAAACAAGGGGATAGGCGGTAAATCCATTTCGAAAATTCCCAAATCTTGAATGATAACAGCATCAACACCCAGCTCATAAGCTTTCCAAATCATGTCTTTAACTAGTGTTACTTCGTTATCAAAAAAGATGGTGTTCAACACCACATACACCTTAACATAATATTTATGAGCAAACTCCACTAGAACAGCCACATCGGACCAGGAGTTAGAAGCTTGAGCCCTAGCACCAAAATTTGGTGCGCCAATATAAATAGCATCTGCCCCAGCGAGCACAGCTAATTTCCCTATTTCTAGATTGCGAGCCGGGGCCAACAATTCCAGTGTCTTCTTAATATTTTTCATTTATTTTTATGATAAAACTTCTGGCACAATTTTAGATACTTCCGACATGAAGCGATTCAAAAATTTTGAATCAGGCAACTCTCCATTATTTTTCTGTTTAACGATACTTTCTAAAGCCTTAGCTCTCAACTCTGATTCTTCAATATGATGACCAATGCGACCAGTGGCTTTATTAAATAGTTCTTCTAATCGAACCTTCCAACGTTCTTGTCCTAATTCTTGATTGTCATTAACAATAAATTCAATAAAATCTGGCTTATCAAGATGGTCTAAAATAAATTTGGCATATTCGTTAACACTCTTTTGCCAATTTTTTTCATGTTCACTGTAGCTATCTTGACGAAAAGCTAGTTCCCCAAAAGAATTATTCATATTATTACAAAGTTATAAAACTCTTAAAAATGTGCCCGAAGAGGGATTCGAACCCTCACAGAATTGCTCCTACAGCGTTCTGAACACTGCGTGTCTACCAATTTCACCATCCGGGCTAAGCACAGTTAAGTCTGGCATATTTTTAGCTAATTAGCAAGCCTAATTCTAGCTTAAAAGCGGTTTAATAATTAGTTTTAGTAAAAATAATTGACTTATTAGCTTGATAGTGGAAAAATTAGATTACAGATAACTCTAGTTATTTAACAACTAAAAAATGTAAGCCATGAAAGGAATTATAATTTTAGCTAATACTGAGTTAGATTCATGTTTAGCAGCTAGTTTAGTGCTCGAGAATATTAACTTTATTCAAGGTATTAAATACCGACATCCCAACTCTGAGGAGGAAGAACATTACCAAAATGATGACGATGATGACGATGATGACGATGAACCTATTGATTATCTTTTACAAAGTTTAACGTCACAGTCAGCATCATCTAATGCCGTTATCAGTGACCTGGGTAATGATATAAGTATTTCTTTCTGTGATGAAAGTATAGTCATTACTAACGCCTGGAAAATAGTTTCCGATTACGCCCTGATTTTTTTAATCGGTTATAACGAAAATACCTTTAAAAAAATTATTGAAAGCGTACTAGTGGAAGGTCAAGAAATAATCAATCTCGAAGAAATCTATTCCACTCTGTTACTAAATGAAATAATAGATTGGGGTCCCAGACAAGACCATTGGGTTAATCTGCGAGTCGCCACTTCCATTATTTGGCAACAGGAATATCTTAATTTTGCCATTGACCTACCTTATCCAGTTGGTAAAAAAATGAGGAAACAGGCTGAAAAAATTATTGACGACTACCGAGATGCTTGGAAAATTGCCTATAATTTATACAGCGAAGATTCAGAAAAGATGCATTTATTTTTTGTAGAATTTATGAATCAAGTCGCTAATGATATCACTAGCCAGTTTATCAAAAACTTATACGAAATGGAGCCTAATTTAAATGAGGAAACATTAAAGATAGGCCAGCAAATAACTGATCAGGGTCAAGGCATTGGTTTTGTCAGAGCTGGTAAAAAAGAATTTTTTAAAACTGATACTTTACTAAAAATGACTCATGACGGTTTCTGTCATGGTGTTATTGAATACGAAGACAAGAAGCAGATAAAAACTCTCAATTCTAACTTTAGACGGCAAGTCTATGTCCTAGAGGGACCATTTAAAAAAGATGAGTCAATTGGTAAAAATTAAAACTCTTAATCATGGAAAAAAAAGGCGTAATTATTGCAGCCAATTTTGGACTTGATCCGGCTCTAGCCCTAGCTTTAATAACAGCTCACATGGCTCAAGTTAGAGGAATTCACTTCCAAGGTAATTATAGCGAAGAAGGATCGCAACCTCCTTTGTTTCATTATTTTATTCCTGAAGATTATATTTGCGAAGATTTAGAGCAAATTATCAAGAACCAGGAACTTTTAATCTTAGTCGGTTACCCCGAGGAGCCACAACTCTTAAATTTAATTGAAGAATTAAGTGAGAAGCTGGCCGTTATGTTTGTTGGTAATCGTTGTTCTACCTATTTAGTATCAAATATGATTAAAGGACAGGTGGAGTCAGATTATTTACTAGCGGCTGCTAAATGGTGTAGTTACAATGGCATTGAATTAAGACCAAAAGTTTTAGCTGCCTGCCAAGGTGATGAAACTACAGCCAATGAAATTATTAAAAGATATGAAGCGGCCTGGCTAACAGTTTTTAACCTTGATATGAAAGATCTTCAAGAACAAGCCCGTTTTCACCTAGCCTTTGTGGATGAAATTATCTATGGTGATACTAGTGATTATATCGAAAAGATACTTCGATTAAAGGAAAAAATGACTAGAGAAACCCATAAATTAGCTCGACAGGTTAGAGATTTAGGTTACGGTATTGGCTTAATTAAAACTGGTTCCAAGCCATTTTTTAAAGCTCAAGCTTTAACTAATATCCAAGGCGGATTTTTAGTCAAAGTAGTTGAGTATATCAAAAAAGAAAAAATTGAACATCTTATTTTTTATGACTTAAAAACTGCGGCCATAAAAATGAATGATGTCCAAACTAAAGATGGCCCCTTTGAATTAGGGGTCATAGGACAAAATTAAAAACCGAGCACAACTCGGTTTTTTTTAAACTAAATGATATTTTTTTAATTCACGCCGACGTTCTTTATGATCAGGCATGGTTTCGGCTACCAAACACCAAAATCTGACTGAATGATTCATTTCTTTTAAATGGCATAATTCATGCACGGCCACATAATCTAATAATTTTTCTGGTAACAGGGCTAAGCGACAATTAAAGCTTAGTGTGCCATTATGAGAACAACTGCCCCAACGAGTTTTCTGGCTGCGTACTGACAGACTAGTATATTTATAATTATAATGGGTATTAAAAAATTCTAAACGATTAATTAATATCTTAGCAGCCCGTCTTTTTAATATTTTTAAATCATCAGGAATAATCTCTGGAATCTGCTCGGCCTTATTTATCTTAGAAAGAGATCTTAAAATCCAGCTGGTTTTTTTGACAATAAAATCTTCCAGCGTTTTGTCGGAGGCTCGCCACGGCTTAACTGCTACTAAACCGCTACGACCTATTTCTAGTCTTAAACTTCTAGTTAAGCGGCTAGCTCTTAATTCATAGCTTATTTCCTGGTTATTAAGTTTGATTTGTCTTATATCCATTGGGCTATTATAACACCTTACGCTAATAAAAAAAGCGGCTCTGGTTAAGCCGCCTTCTGTTTATCTAGCAAAGCACTCTATTTTAGGTACTTTGCCAAAATTTTTCTTATCCAAGAACCGATCAGGGTTACAGAAATCTAGTTCTGCCCAGGCCGGAATGCTTGGCAAAAATTCGGCAATAGCAAATTTAGCTGGGTCATTAAGATCCTTCATAATCCAATCATCGCCATATAAATCAAGCATGCCATGAAGCACGTAAGCACCTTCCTCAGACATCAGGGCCATGGTCAGAGCTGATAATCTGGGATTATGATAATAGCGTTCAAAGAAGTCAAAAATCCTATTCAACATATCAGTTAAATGACTTCGATCTATTTTATGATAAACTTCATTGTACATAAAGTCCCGAACTACCATAAAATCATGAGCTTCTCTAGATTCTTCAAACGAGATGGTCTGTTTTTCCAAGCTTTCAAGACATAGTGCCTTAGCACATTTATATAGTCTCTCGGTTTGATTGCTGCCCAATCTCGTGAGTTCTTCAGGTACTGTTAATCCTGGAAAATTTATTCTCATAATATCGTTGTAATCAGAGAAAATATAAGATAATTTGTCAGAGTACATCAAAATATCATCTTCCAAAATCATGCCTGTTTTTATCATGCGACCGCTACCTCGTGAATGATTTCTAATAGCATGTAATACCTCATATGACAAATTTAGACCCTGCCCATCACGTTCAATCATCTCCAAAACAAAAATAACAAACTTTTCATGACGAAAATCATCACCTAGTCGAAGAGCAATAAAACTTTCACCTAAATGCCCAAAAATGACATGCCCTAAATCATGACTTAAGCCGCTAGGACGAAGCAAAGATACATTAACCTTGAGCCTGTGACCAAAAAATTCATTTAAAGTAACGACTTCTATACTATGTCCAAGTCGATCTCTTATATGAACATTTTTATGGCCAGAAAGTACTTGGGTTTTTCCTCCTAATCTTCTTATTGATTTTGAGTATCCAATTTTTATCTTATCAATATCAAACGGGTCCATCCAGTCATAAAGACTGAAATCCCTATCCATTTCTTGAGGCAAAGCGCGGCCAAATGAGTCCTCGCTTTTAAACGCCAAATGTGCTAGATTTTCCATATATATTTGATTTAATTGTTAAGTTACTTTATTTCATATAAGTCTAGAGCTAAACCTTTAATTTGTAAATATGCTAGATTTGAGCACTGAGAAAGGAATATTTGAGCTTGGCTACCAACTGGTGGCCGGAGTTGATGAAGCGGGACGAGGACCGCTAGCTGGTCCAGTCGTGGCAGCTTGCGTTGTGATTGGTCCAGATTTTGAAATTAATAGCGATGAGCTTAAATTAGTAGCTGATTCTAAAAAATTAAGTGCCAAAAACAGAGAGAAGCTTTTCAGTGTTATCAAAGAAAAAACACTGGCCGTAGAAATAAGTGTCGTTAGCCATTTAGTAATTGATAAAATAAATATTTTACAAGCTAGTTTACTGGCCATGAGAAAATCAGTCGAAGCTTGTCAGATTCAACCAGATTTTGTTTTGATTGATGGCAATATGAAAATTCCTGGACTACTCAAAAAACAACAAACTATAATTTCTGGCGATGCTAAAGTTTTTTGTATCGCGGCCGCTTCTATTATCGCCAAAGTGAGCCGTGATTTTTTAATGTGTGAAGAAGATAAAAAATATCCTAACTACGAATTTGCTAAACATAAAGGCTATGGTACTAAACTACATCTGGCCAAATTAAAAAAATATGGCCCCTGCTCTATCCATCGCCGTAGTTTTGCTCCAGTTAAAGATTTACTCAAATAAAAAAACGTCTCCTTGTGAAACGTTTTTTTGTTTTTTTATCTCAGTAAAAAAATGCGTAAATTAGACCACCAGCAACTCATCAATAAAATCAAGAACTGATTTATAAATTAAAGTTTCTGGAACGCCAGCCTCTAAAAAGACTTCTTTTTGATATATAGTTGAAGTAATAGCGGCAAAATCAATTTTATTTTTACCACCATAAGCAGCTGGTAAATCACAAATTGGTGAATCGCCAACAAAAATTATTTCCTCAGCCTCAAACATCTTCAGAGCTTCATCAAAAACCCTGGAATCCGGTTTTTTTATGCCATCCTCACAGGTTTTGATAAAATCAAATAATTCAACATTAATCCCGATATCAAAAAAAGCTCTGTGCAAAAGATAATCATCGCGATTAGTGGCTACGCCCAAACTATAACCGGCCTTTTTTAGTTCTTCTAGTCGAACTGATAAATTAGCTGGACTGTTAAATTTAGTATTCCTAAAAAAATATTCGTCTTTTTCTGAAATTAACTGGGCTTGAGAATCGGACCAATTTCCAGCTTCAGCTAGGCGCGGAATAAGAACTTCCTGAAAAGAATAGCCAAGATTATCTTGAATAATCTGAAAATTTAATTCCAAACCAGCGTTTTTAATAGTTTGGCATAATAAAGCCACTGATCTATCCATAGATAAAAGCAGGACACCATCAATATCAAAAATAACTAACTTTTTCACTTCAACCTCCTTTGTTAAATGAACTAAATATAAAAATTACTTTTATTTTCTAGTAGCGCGCACGCGGTCATTTTCAGTTAAAAATTGCTTACGTAAACGAACATTCTTTGGAGTTACTTCCAAATATTCATCTTCATTCATAATGCTTAAGCCGCGTTCCAAGGTTATTTCCCAAGGTGGAGTTATATTAATAGCTTCATCAGTTCCAGAAGCACGCACATTGGTTAACTTCTTACCCTTAACTGGATTAACAGCCATGTCGTTACCTTTAGAAACATTACCAATGACCATACCTTCATAAACTTCCACGTTTGGCTGGATATAAATAACACCTCTATCTTGTAAATTCCATAAAGCAAAAGCGGCTACCTTACCAGTAATCATAGAAACCATTGAACCAAGTTGAGTTCTTTCAATCTCACCAGCAAAGGATTTGAATCCTAAAAAATGAGAACACAAAATACCTTCACCACGAGTATCAACTACGAATTCATTGCGATAACCCAAAATGCCACGAGTTGGTATTTCAAAAGTTAAACGACTTTGTCCATTATGATTTTTAAGATTAGTCATCTGCCCTTTGCGCTTAGATAATTTTTCGATAACTACGCCAGAACATGTTTCAGGAATATCAATGGTAATTTCTTCAAATGGTTCTAATTTAACACCATCTTCTTCTTTAATAATAACTTCTGGTTGAGACACTTGCATTTCATAACCTTCACGGCGCATATTTTCTAATAAAATAGCGACGTGTAATTCACCACGGCCATAAACTTTAGCGAAGTTGTTATCAGAAAAGTCTACCTTCAAGCCAACGTTTACTTCCATTTCTTTTTCTAAACGTTCTCTGATTTGGCGGTTGGTAACATATTTACCTTCACGACCAGCAAAGGGTGAGCTATTAACTAAAAAATTAAGACAAATGGTTGGCTCATCAATAGTAATAGCCGGTAATGGTTCTTGTTCAGCGCTATCGCTGATAGTTTCACCAATAAAAACATCAGGTAAACCAGCCACCATCACGATATCGCCAGCGACCGCCTCTTGAATTTCTTGACGAGTTAAACCAGAAAAAGTAAAAATTTTAGTAGTTCGACCAGTTGTCTGTGTACCGTCCGGTTCTTTAATAAAAACATTTTGATTAGGTTTGATACTACCTTTGTAAATACGACAAATAGCACAACGTCCTAAGAAGTTATCATAAGCTAAATTAAAAGGCTGAGCAGCTAAAGTTAAAGTGGCCATTTCGGTAGTAGCGGCTGGAGCAACGTGTTCCACAATAGTATTAAGTAGTGGGTCAAGATTATCTGATTCATCTTCTAAATTAATTTTAGCAATACCAGCGCGACCATTAGCATAAACAACTGGGAAGTCTAATTGTTCATCAGTAGCTCCTAAATCTAAAAATAATTCATAAATCATTTCTTGAACTTCTTCAGGACGAGCAGCTGGTTTATCAATCTTATTAATAACTACAATTGGTTTTAAACCTAATTCTAAAGACTTCTTTAAAACGAATTTAGTTTGAGGCATTGGACCCTCTTGAGCATCAACGATTAATAGCACACAGTCAATAGAACGTAAAATACGTTCCACTTCCGAACTAAAATCAGCGTGGCCAGGAGTATCCACGATATTTATTTTATTTTCCTTATAAAAAAGACTGCAATTTTTAGAATAAATTGTGATGCCGCGCTCTTGCTCCAGGTTATTACTATCCATGCTAGCGCCAGCTTCGGTCATGCCATTTTGACGTAATAAAGCGTCAGTCAAAGTTGTTTTACCATGATCTACGTGAGCGATGATGGCGATGTTTCGAATATCCATAGGTGATTGAGTTATTTCCAGAAATCTCTAAATTCCCAAAAAAAGAAGTACACGACGTTTAGCGTCGCGTAATCGTATTTAAAATATAATTAAGCTTTATTTATTGTAATATATATTCAGTTTAAAGTCAAGCTAAACACCCCGCCCTTCTTTATCAAAAATTCATCATGATTTTTGTAAAATTAAGTTATTATAAACTAAGCTTTAAAAAAGTCTATGAAAATCTTAATTATTGAAGATGAGTTAGCTATTGCTGATTTCTTAAAATCTAGTCTAGAAAGGCAATTATACATTGTCGACGTGGCTAGTGATGGTGAGCGCGGTGCTTTTTTAGGCCGAACAGGCCGCTATGACTTAATTATTTTGGACTACCTGTTACCTAAACAAAACGGTTTAGAGGTTGTTAGAGAAATTAGAATGGAGAAGAAAACTCCTATTATTATGCTCACCGTTAAAAGTGAAATAGAAATCAAAGAGCAGGCCTATAAATTAGAAATAGATGATTTTTTAACCAAACCTTTTTTACTTGATGAGTTATTTTTTAGGATTAAAGCCCTACTGCGACGCCCCCGACAAATAGCTAACTCCTTGATGAAAATAGATAATTTAAGTATTGACTTGAGACGTCAACTAGTCAGAAGGGGCGGACAAATAGTTAATCTGACTAGGAAAGAGTATATACTTTTAGAATATCTAATTAGAAATCGTGGTGAGATAAAATCTCGAGAGCAGATTATGGAAAATGTTTGGGATATGAACGCTGATCCTTTTTCTAATTCTTTAGATACGCATATTGTTAACCTGCGGCGTAAACTTAAAAAGTCAGGTGATTGTGAGTTAATTCACACTTTTCCTGGCCGTGGTTATAAATTAGATTCAAAGAAATTTTAACATTTCTTCTAAATACCCCCGGTCATTGGCTAAGCGTGGTACTTTATGCTGTCCACCTAATTTATTTTTAGAAGCCAGCCAATCATGAAAAAGATTTTCTCTAGCTACGACAATTTTAGGTTGACTCAAGGTAATATTTTTATAACGCTTGGCTTCATAATCAGAATTAAGATTCTGTAAAGATTCATCGAGCAATTCAATAAAGCGAGTCATATCTTCGGGTGCTTTAGCGAATTCGATGAGCCACTCATGACCGCCCTGTTGAATCTCGGACATAAAAATAGGCGCTGCGCTATATTCTTTAACTAAGGCCCCGGTCCCTTCACTGGCGAGTGTAATAGCTGTATCAGTATTATTAATCATTAATTCTTCACCAAATACATTAATAAAATGCTTGGTGCGGCCAGAGATAAAAAAACGATAAGGTTTAAGGCTGGTAAACTTAACAGTATCACCAATCACATAACGCCATAAACCAGCGCTACTGGATATAATTAAAGCATAATTGCGATCCAATTCTACTTCGCCAATAGTATAAGCCAGTGGAACTTCTTTAGCCAATTCTTCCAGTGGTATAAATTCGTAAAAGACGCCATAATCCAGCATTAACAACATATCAGAGCGTGAACTATCATCACCAATTCCAAAAAATCCTTCTGAAGCATTATATATTTCTAAGTAATTTAAATCTGGCCCACAAAGTTCTTGATATTGTTCTTTATAGGGTGAGAAGCCGACTCCACCATGCATAAACAACTCCAAATTAGGCCAGAGCTCCTTAATATTCTGATGGCCAGTTTCAACTAATAAACGGCGCAGTAAAACTAACATCCAAGAGGGTACGCCAGCTAAGGCGACCACATTTTCATCTTTAGTAGCTTTGATAATACTAGCTAATTTTGATTCCCATTCGGACATCAAAGCTACGGGAAGTTCAGGGGTACGAACTAATTGCGCCCAGAAAGGTAAATTATCCATCAAAATAGCTGATAAATCACCACAAGAATTATCGGGATTTAAATCATCTTCTTTTTTTGAGCCACCCAAACTCAGGGTTTTACCCTTAAATAATTTAGTATCTGGATGTTTTTCTAAATAGAGAGCAATGGCGTCTTTACCGCCGCGATAGTGACAATCCTCTAAAGCATCTTCGGTAACTGGAATAAATTTACTTTTATCACTAGTAGTTCCAGATGATTTAGCAAACCATTTAATTCTACCGGGCCATAAAATACTATCTTCTCCTAACCTAGCGCGTTCAATCCAAGGTTTTAAATCGTCATAAGAAGACAAGGGCACCTTGGTCTGAAATATTTTTAAGGCTGAAGAAAAATCTTTAAGCTCGGCTATTTCTTGATAACCGTAATGTTCACCCCACGCTGTTTCACTGGCCCGATCTAATAAATTAAAAAATGTTTCCGCTTGAACTTCAACCGGATATTTTTTAAATAATTCGATATCAGACAAACGCCTAACAAAGGGAAAAGAAATAATGGAATTAAGTAGCGACATAAGGTATTTTAAAATCTTTTTATAATCTGACTAAATCGTAGCATAAAAAACTAGCTCAGTCAGCTAAAATAGCTGAAATTTGCTCAAATTACAAAATATCATTATGATATTAACAACTATATGGCAACACCGCTCTTGCAAGTTAAAGACCTTAGTAAAGAATACGGCGGAAAAATTATCTTTTCTGGCCTGTCTTTTAGCATTTTTAATAAACAAAAAATTGGCGTAATCGGTCGTAATGGAGCTGGAAAATCTACTTTGTTTAAGATTATCCTGGGCAAAGAACAAGCTGATAGTGGAGAAATTATAATAGGTAGCGACGTAATAGTTGGCAGTATTGAGCAAGAAAGTGATTTTTTAGGCAACGAGTCAGCCCTAAACTATTTAAAAAGGAAAAGTAACCAAGAAGATTGGCAATGTCAAAAAGTGGCCAGTCAATTTAGATTTAAGGCCGAACAATTAAACAAACCATCCACCGAATTGTCCGGCGGCTGGCAAATGCGCTTAAAATTAAGTGCTATGTTGTTGTTAGAGCCAACTCTTTTTTTACTCGATGAACCAACCAACTATTTAGACTTGGGCACTATTTTATTATTAGAAGATTTTTTAAAAAGTTACCGCGGCGCTTTTTTAATTATTTCTCATGATCGTGAATTTTTAAAAAATACTTGTACGGAAACTATCGAAATTACAGCCCATCGCTGTATCTCTTTTCCTCAAGGCATCGAAGCTTATTTGGCTTTCAAAGAACAACGACTAACCAGCGACCAGAATCTTAATAAAAAAATCGACCGCGAACAAAAACATTTACAAAAATTTGTGGACCGCTTTCGTTATAAAGATTCTAAAGCTAAACAAGCTCAAGCCTTTATTAAAAAGATTGACCGCATGGAGGTTCATAAAATAAGCATTGAACATAATGCCAGTTCAGTTCGAATTACGATGCCTGATGTTCTTAAACTTAAAAAAACTATTTTAAATGTTGATAATTTAAGTATTGGTTATAATCATCAAGCGTTAGTTACTGATTTGGATTTTATTGTTAAGGGCGGCGAAAGAATTATTATTGTCGGCGATAATGGCCAAGGAAAAACTACTTTATTGCGCACCCTAACCGAAGAATTGCCGCCAGTGTCTGGCAGCTTTTCTTGGTTTACTGGTTTAAAACGCGGCTACTATGGGCAACAATCAACTCTAAATTTAAATTCCGATGAACAAGTGGGTGAATATTTACGACGACTAGCTAATAGTGATTTAAAAACGGAAAAAATTTTACAAATGGCTGGCGACTTTTTATTTCGTGATGAAGATTTAAAAAAGTCGCTAGGTGTGTTAAGCGGCGGCGAAAAATCACGTTTAGTTTTAGCTGGGTTATTACTAAGCAAACCAGATATTTTAGTACTAGATGAGCCCAGTAATCACTTAGATTTTGAAACCGTGGAATCTTTGGGCTCAGCCTTACAAGAATATAACGGCGTTCTGTTGTTTACTAGTCATGATCGAACTTTTGCTAATTTAGTAACCACTGGTATTATTGAATTAAATAATGGCCAAGCTAAGCGTTACTATCATGGTTACGAAGATTATATTAACCAGTTAGAAAAAAGGTTAGAGCTCAATTCCCTGTTAAAAGATTTTGTACAGACTGCCAAACCCCAGCCTGTTTACCAAGAGAATAAAGAACGTCAAAAACAATTAAAAAGTTTGGAAAATAAATTAATTAAGTTGCAGATAGAACAAGAACTTATTTTTAAATATTTTGCTGACAACCCGATAAATTATGATCATCGGAAGGTTGTTGAATTAGAAGAATTAAAACAACAAATAGCAACTGCTGAGGCAGCTTGGTTGGAATTAGCCGAATAAAAAAATCTCAATTTAAATCGAGGTTTTTTATTTAACAAATTTCTTTTTTAAAATAGCCTCTGGCAAATAAGTCTGGGCACTGGAATCTTCTATGGGTGTATATTTATAACCTTTCCCATAATTTAAATCTTTCATTAAATCAGTCGGTGCATTTCTAATATGTAAGGGGACTGGTAAATTACCACTCTTCTCTACCTCAGCTTTTACTAATTCATAAGCCTGATAAGCCGAAATACTTTTAACTGATTTAGCTAAATAAATAACGGTATGAGCTAAAATTACACCGCACTCTGGCATACCGATCTTATGGCAAGAATTGTAAGCGGCATCAGCCAAGAGTAGTGCACTATTGTTAGCTAGGCCCACATCCTCGGAAGCAAAACGAATTAAACGTCTAGCAATATATAAGGGATCTTCTCCAGCCTCCAACATACGTACTAACCAATAAACAGCCGCATCAGCGTCGCCACCCCGCATAGATTTATGTAAAGCAGAAATAATATTATAATGTTCTTCCCCGTTCTTATCATATAATAGATTGGGCTTATTGATAATCTGCTTAATCAGCTCAACGGTAATCGGCCGACCATCAGCCCCGGCACTCTCTAAAATATTTAAAGCTTTACGAGCATCGCCATTAGCTAATCTGGCCATCAAGGACCAGGCTTCTTTTTTAGCCTTAAAGCCTAAGACCTTAGCAGCGCGACTGACCACTAGTGACAAATCGTTTTCATTCAAAGCTTCTAACACCACAACTTTTACTCTAGAGAGTAACGCGCCATTAACTGCAAAACTAGGATTTTCAGTAGTAGCCCCAATTAAAGTAACAATGCCATTTTCTACTTGCGGCAAGAGAGCGTCTTGTTGAGCTTTATTCCAACGATGAATTTCATCAATAAATAAAATGGTTTTGATACCCAATCTTTTGGATTCACGAGCCCGGTCAATAATTTTTACTAAATCTTTTTTGCCGCTATCAGTCGCGGAAATTTGAACAAATTCTGCTTTAGTTTCTTTAGCAATAATTAAGGCTAGGGTTGTTTTGCCTGAACCAGGCGGTCCCCACAACAAAAGAGACGGCACAGTGTCGCTAATAATAGTTTTGTAAAGCCAGGAATCATTCCCAACTACTTTTTCTTGACCAACAAATTCCGCTAAATTTTTAGGACGGAAAAAAGTGGCTAAGGGCATCATATTTTCCATAGCTGTATTGTATAACTTTTTAAACATTTACGGCATCTTGACAAGGATACTTATTAGTGATGAAATGTAAACACACCAAAAATGGAGGTAAAAATGGACAAAGAATTTAGTACTTTTAAAAAAATTGGCAATTTAGCTATAGCTTTAATAGTCTATATCTTTATTGTTTTGACGACCTGGCTATTGCTTAGCATCTTTAAGGCTAATCTGGAAACAATTACGACAACTATTTTTTTATTTGTTGTCTACGCAATATTCCTATTAGCCGTTGCTACCATTGAGCTTAGTAACAAACTAAGTATCAAAGTGTTTCAGGGGCTATTTTATATCAGCGTAGGTGTGATGTTAAGTGGAGTACTTAATTTGACCACCACTCTAATTAGTCAGGAACCTCTAACTAATATTAATAGTTGGGCTTCCATTATAGGCGGCGCCTATCTATTTTTTCTCTGGCTGCTTGGTCGGGGTGGCTTAAACAAATAAAGACTTAAAAAAAAACCGTTCACAATGAGCGGTTTTTTTCTTATCTTATGTTAGTAAGAAAATTCAGTCATTAAATCTCCTGAATAATAAAATTCATAAGCCAAGGAGCCAAAGACGTAATCGCTAGAACCGATAGTAATTTTTGAACCACCAACTTGCGGATTAGCTTTGGGCTCAGAATGCTGAAGACCGATATTAAACAGGGTAGCTATAATTTCTGGACGATTGGCAATATCATAACCGGCTTTTTGCCATTGAACCGCCATTTGTTTAATAATCACGCCGCCATATAAATAAGAATAATAATGATCTTTGGAGTTGGTTAATCTTTCATATCTTTCTTTAACAGGATCATTAGTAGAAAAATTTAAAATATTCTCATATTTTTCTCCTAAATAAAAAGATGATTGTTTATCTTTTAAGTTCTGTTCAGCTAAAATAGCGGCTGCTTCTTTAATAGACATTACCCCCCAAGCCATCTTATTGGCACTTGCTAAAATTTTAAGCGGTTTAAAAACTCTCTCAAATAATTCCCGCTGGGTATAATAAAGACGTAGTTGTTCAACAATCGCGACTGATAAAAGTAAACGCGGCGAAATATCAAGTTCAGCTCCTACCCGATTCAAGACATCTTTATCTTTAACAACAGCTTGGCGAATAATTTGCCAAGGCTCAGCTGTTTGCCATTCAAACACATTAGTTTGTTGAGGATTATCTAAACGTGTCTGGAGCCAGACTAAACTTATTTCTGGCGGTTCCTCTTGATTACAAAAAGATAATCTATCGTTTAACTCAGTTCTGTCCTTAAGTCTTAACTGAACAGCTAAAATCATTTTTTCAGCCAATTCATAAGATTTATTATTTTCATAAACTGCCAAAATAGTAGCGGCATTATAATCAGCATAATCAGACAAGATATATAAACTACAATATATTTTAGCATCGTGACCAGCCCGCACATCTTTACTACCAGGCAAGACAGCCGAATTCAAGCCGACAGTCAAACTATTTTCTAAAGAATTATAAAAAATAGTATTTTGATCAACATCTCCAGCTGTTCTAGTTAGATTAAAACGGACTGCCAAAAAACCAATCAATAGCAGTATTAGAAAAGACAAAACCAATAGGCCGACTATCCTAAACACTAGAAATATTATTTTTTTAATAGTTTGATTCATTCTTAAATAATAGCAAAAAATACCAATTTTATCTAATAAAAAATAAATTTTTTGACATTTAGAACGTAAAAATCATATAATACCTGAGTGGTAGGTAATATAATACTTAAAAAAATATGGACAATGAAAGAAAAAAGATTATTATTAGTTTTAAAAAGGCTAAAAGTTCTCTAGAAAAAATTATTGAGATGACTGAACAGGGGGAGTATTGTATTAGTATTATGCAACAGAACTTAGCGGTTATCGGACTATTAAAATCGGCTCATCATCAATTATTAGACAATCACCTCCATACTTGTTTCAAAAATGCTATGGCCTCCAAAAATGAACAGATGAAAAAAAAGATGATTGAAGAAATAACTAAAGTCAGTAAAATAGCCAACAAATAATAGCAATAAAAAAAATCTGGATTACCAGATTTTTTATTTTAACCTCTTGACCAAAAATGTCTTGGTTTTCGGAAACGATATTCACGAACTGATTCATTTAAAACATTATTCCAGTGCACACCTTTAGACGCTCCTACTATAGCTGCTAAATCTTTCTTTTTTAAATCAGGGTCAACATTCTTAAGCATCGTATCAAAAAGAGTGTAAGGATCACTGGCTAATAAATCATCAGCTGTTCTAATACCAACCTTATTAAGATTAGCAGCAATTCTGGAATTAATATTTGGTAAATCAGTTAGACGACCAGGGACTTCGTAAGGCTGGGAAAGTAGCATATTTTAACTAGTTAATTGTTTAATGGTTGATAAGGAGTCGGCAAATTTTTCTAAATTATTTCTAACGTTGTTACTAATATCTAAATCTTTGAAGGCTGTGTATTGTTGTTCTAGCGATTCTACTAACTGTCCAAAAATACGAGTGGCCACTTCTGAATTACCATCATTTTTTTGTAAGTCTGCCAATAATTGATTTAACTCTGGTTTAGAAATAGCTAGATAAAAAGTTGGTATATTTCTAAAGCTCTGTCTAACTATTTTTCCATCTACCACTGTAGCACCGTATTTGATAGCGGTGCCACCATGCTCTAAACTATTTTTTACTTTCTTCATCTTTTTTTCACTACCATCACGAGTTTCACTTAAACCAATAACTTCATCAAAACCACAAATCACCGAACCAGTCTGCTTATCAATAATCACATTATCGACTCCATGATTATAATCATCATATTTAGAAGCTCGGGCCACGATGAAATTATCTTTCAAAAACTTATGCAACAATAAAGTGACGGCCATTTCAGCAATATTTGAATCATTTTTTATTCTATCGGCCCGCCAAGTTTCTAAATCTTTATATTGTTCGTTAGCCCAAGTTTCTTCTTGTTGTTTGATTATTTCTTTATCAAAAATAACATCAGGCGTGCCAGCCATTTCGATAATAGCTTCCCTATTTAATATTTTACCATACAAGCCATTAACTTCTTGCTGAATTTCGGTCATCTGGGATAACAAAAAATCGCGATAACGTTCCAGATTAATTCTAATCTCACGTGGTGGCAAATCAATTTTTCCGATGATATTCATATATAGAGTATAAATAAAAAAGCCAGTAAAAGCAATTACTGGCTGTTTTAGGATTCTCTACTGTTTTTATTTAACAGATCTAGCAGCCCCGCGGGGATTGCCTGATCTTTTAGTAAAGCTGCGAGAAGCTGGTCTGGAGTAATCAGACTTAGCCGCTTCTTCTTTTTTGTAACTTCTAACACTACCGGCTAAGGTGGTTTTAGAATCTGCAAAACGATTGCCTGGTCTAGTTTCCATAAATTTAGATGGGTTTTTTCTAGTGACAGGTAATTCTTCGATAAAATTAAAATCGGATTTACCAGAGAATTTTTTAGGACCTTCATTTCTAGAAAAAGGTTTTTTAAATGAATCTAGTTTAGTATCACGACTATCTCTTCTTTTGAATGAATCAACTCTGGCATTAAACGGTTTGGCTTTCTTATCACTAAAACTCTCTCTGGCATCGAAATTTTTATCAACTATAATACCTACACTGGGCTTATCTTGACGACGAGGTGCTTCAAACTTACTAACCGGGCGGCTAAAACGATCAGAACTTCTAAAATCGCGACGAGGAGCGCCGCCTCCGCGATTAGAACGCTGGGAATTGTTAGATCTGGGGGCATGTTGCTCTAATTCTACAAATTTATTTAAAGGAATTTTCTGACTAATTAAAGTTTCGATATCACGAATATCACGGGCTTGATCAGAAGTAGCAAAAGAAATTGCTTTACCAGTTTTACCAGCTCGCGCTGTTCGACCAATACGATGAACGTAATCAGATAATTTATCTGGTAAATGATAATTTACCACTACCTCAATACCACTAACATCTAAACCGCGAGCGGCGATATCAGTCGCTACTAAAATTCTGGACTGACCAGTTTTAAAGTTAGATAATGAACGACGACGTTGGCTTAACGATAAGTTAGAGTGAATTTCTTCAGCTTTATGACCGAGACTATTTAAATGTTCAACTAGCCCTTTAACACCGTATTTAGTACGAACAAAAATTAAAACTTGTCCTTTATAATCTTCTAAAATTTTAAGTAGGTGTTTAACTCTATCATCTTTATGTATGATATAAATTTCTTGATCAACTTTTTCAACTGTTGTACCTGGAGGTGCCGCTTCAATACTGACCGGCATTTTCATATACTTAGCCGCTAGTTTTACAATCGAAACTGGCATGGTAGCTGAAAACAACATGGTCTGATGATCATGTTTAATATAAGATAGGATTTCTTCTACTTGAGGAGCAAAACCCATATCTAACATCATATCGGCTTCATCTAAAACTAAGACTTTAATATCATCAAGGTTTAAAAAACGGCGTTTAATGTAATCAGTTAAACGACCAGGAGTGGCAATAATAACATGGGGATTTTTGCGCAAAGCAAATAATTGTCTTTCCATAGCTTCACCGCCAATGAATGAGGCCGTTTTAAGACCTAGGCTAGTGCCTAGTTTTTTGAAACTATCTTCTACTTGTAAAGCTAATTCACGGGTTGGCAGTAACACTAAGCCGCGTCCGCCAGCCGCTCCAATGCGCTGCATTAAAGGAATACCAAAAGCGAAAGTTTTACCTGTACCAGTTTGAGCAACACCAATCACATCTTGGCCAGTTAAGCCAATCGGAATGGTTTTAGCTTGAATAGGAGTGGGCTCGGTAAAGCCTAGTTTCTTAATTTGCTCTAAAATTGTGTCTTTGATGCCTAGGTCGTCAAAACCTGAGGCAACTGTTGGTTTGTTGTCTGTCATATAAAATAATAAGTGACCCGAGGCAGGCCACTTAAATGACAAGATTCGAAGTCTAATAATATTCAAACTCTAGCACAAAAAATAAAAGAAGTCAATGATTTAAAAAAACCTCCCAAGAATATTTACTTAGGAGGTTTGGCTGGTAGTTCAATTTTTAAACCATTTTACTGTTACGCAGAACATCAATCATGGAAAAAACTTTGCCATGATTCATAATATGCTGGCTAGCCTTAAATAAAAAACTGGCAGCATCCAGGGTGCCATCGATGTAAGCTTGGCGACCATTAACATTATGAGTAAAGCTGAAGGCCACACTACCATCTTTCTTTTTTAAAGAATAAGTATGCCAACCGTGCCCCTCCCAATACTCTGGCGGAATGCCCATAGCTTCATAAGCGGCTTCAGTTCGCTTTTTGTCGATTTGTTCAACAGTAATAGGAGCGCCTAATTGATTAAATACAGCCACTAAAGCCTTGGCTGTACCACTGGTATCATCCTTAGTTTTTTGATGACTTTCCACGATAGTTGGTTCATAATCTTTAAAAACGCCTGGAAAATTTTCAGCTGCAAAGGTCATCATAGCCTGAAAAGCCACGATTTCTTTAGCCATATTAGGAGCGACCACGGCACTAATACCAGCTTCATGTACCCTTTTCTTAATGTAGTCCTGGTCACCGCTAGTAGTCCCTAAAACAAAAGGTACTTTATTAACCGAATAGAAATCTACATTATCATTGATAGCCGACGGAATCGTAAAATCAATAATAACATCAGGAAAGCCGTTAAACCATAAAATAATTCTTTTTTCTGGGTCTAGTAACCTAATAGAAACTCCGCCAACAACAATATTCTCAATTATTGTCTCTGGTCCGGTTAAACTCAGCGGTATTAATTCAAATCTTTCGGACTTAATAATAGCCTCTGTGACAGCCCAAGCCATTTTACCTGGTAAGCCGTTAACAATTACTTGGATTTTTTTCATTTCTTATAAAATTTAGATGTTAATGACCAATAATTTATAAAGATAAATTATCAAAAAATAGCTAATTAGTCAATCTAATTTTTCTTGACTTAAACTAAATTATATTGTAAGACTAAAGTATTAAAAATGGAACTTTAACAAAATTAATATAACCCCTTTAAAACCTTGAAACAATGGATGGAAAAGTAGCTCAAGACATTTTTCGCTTATTTGATATGAGCCAGAAAACGGAGAAGCAAATCATGACTATCATGAAAGAGTCTCTTTACAGTAAAGAAGCCTGCACCCTAGGTATCACTCTGCTAAAATTGGAAAGTAATATTTTTCATATTATGGAATATACTTTCTATGATGAAAACGTCTGCCGAGCCGGACTCAAAACTTTAAACTTTAACGATAAATCAGAAAATCAAATTCTGACTATCATAGAAAAAGTTAAAAAAGATGACCGACAGGAAATTATCAAAAGACTAAGTATTCCCTATTTTAAATTAAAACAAAAAAAGGAATACCAAATTTTGAATCTATTAAAAAAAACGAATTACGATTACACCCTGCGTAAAGCTTTCATCTTAGCTCTTAAACTGGAAACTAAGACAGATGAGCAACTTCTATCTATCATGGAAATGACTTGTTTCCAAGAAGACATTTGTGCTGCTTGTATTACTTGTCTTAAAGAGGAAGAAAATATCTTGGCTCTTATGGAAAGAACTGAGACCTCCGATCACGTTATTAAAAATGGAGCGCCAAAGCTGCAATGGGAAGAAAAAAATGATGAGCAAATTTTAAAAACCATGGAAAGAGCTCATTATGAATCGACCGTTTGTGCCGCCGGAATAAGTTTTTTGCAGGCCGATTATAACATTATAGCCGCTATGAAGTGTAATCACTTTTACAGTGATATTTGTGAAATCGGAGTTCCCTTACTAAATTTGGAAGAAAAGACGGATGATGAATTACTGAATATCATGGAAAAAGCTGACTATGATTATCATATTTGCTTTCCATGTTTGGAATTACTTAAATTTCATGAAAAAACTGAAGGACAAATTTATAATATTATGGAAAAGACCTCTTTCAGCTGTTTTGTGTGTATGGCTGGTATTGTTTTCTTTAAATCAGGAGACTACGACGTTTCTATAATTATGGAAGAAAGTGGCTACCAAAGAGGTGTTTGCATAGCCGGTCTTAAATTACTGACCGAGGAAAAAGTTCTATTTATTTTAACTAAATCTAAGTATGATCATGATATTTGTGCAGTAGGCATTACCATGCTCACCACCGAAAATCTTATTTTTGCTGTCATGGAAAAAACCGACTATGAATATAAAGTCTGTGAAGCAGGAGTTAAAACTTTAAAAAAACTTAAAGTTAAGACTAAAACTAAAAGTTCAGGTCAGATGTCGAACTTTTAAAAAAGTCATTGAACAAAAACGTACCCTAAGCCTTGGTTCACTCAATGTGAAACTGAGGCTTTTTTATTTTTTTAAATAGGGATTGCCAAGCCCGGCCTCAATTGCTATGATATATTTTTCTAATAAATATTATAACTATGGGTAAAATCATTATCATGTACGGTTTGCCAGCCGCTGGCAAAACCACTCAAGCTCGTCTAATCGCTGACAAGTACGGTTTATATCACTTCGCCATGGGTGAAAAGCTTCGCGAACAAATTGCTTCTGGCTCAGAACTAGGTCAAAAGATCAAAAGTACTGTCGACTCTGGCCTACTAGTATCTGATGAATTAATTTTAGAAGTTTTACGCGACGTAAAAAATCAAGCAGTTGAGACTGGCATTGTCTTTGATGGTTTCCCTCGTATAATTGATCAGGCTATTTTACTTGATCAAATGTTAGAAGAAGTTGGTTTAGAGGTAAATGCTTTATTCTTACTAAAAGTTAGCAGTGAAGAAGTAGAACGCCGTATCAACGATAGAATTGCCGTCGAAAACCGCGGTGATGATAAAGATAAGAGTGTGGTTGAAAATCGTATGAATGTTTTCTTAAAAGAATCTATTCCCTTATCGGCTCACTATCAAGAGTCTGGTAAATTTTACGAATTAGACGGCGAAGAACCAATTGAAACAATCTTCGAAAAACTTGTAGAAATAATTGAAAGATAAAAACTTCGATATATATCAAAAAGCCTCAACTTTACGCTGAGGCTTTTTTAAAAAATCTTTTATTTTGGTTCATACAGCATGCCTTTACACAGGCAATACTCACGTTTAGCTTTCTGTAAATATTTATAATTCACACAGCTAGCACACCCCTTCCAAAACTTGTCATCTTTAGTCAGCTGATTAAAAGGAACTTCCTTGTAGCCCAAATCCAAATTAATTTTCATAGTTGGGATACTGGTGGTGATGCCGAATATTTTAGCATCAGGAAACGTTTTGCGTGACAAATTAAAAATTTTTCTTTTAATCTTTCTGGCTAAGCCAAACTTCCGATAATCAGGATGGACTATTAAACCAGAATTAACTACAAAACTCTTATTCTCCCAGGACTCGATATAACAAGACCCAATGAGCTTAATATTATTCTCAAGAGCTATCACTACTTTTTGTTCTGACATCTTTGAAATTATATAATCCGGATGGCGCTTAGCAATACCAGTGCCGCGATCCTGAGCTGAATTCTCTATTAAATAACAAATTTCTTCAGCATACTTATAATGCTTTTTGCTAGCCACAACAATTTTGATGTTGGCCGGCATTTCTGGAATAGTGTTTTCTTTTTTCATAGATATTTTTTAAGTTGGAAATGATCGACCAAAAAATATACCATTAAGCGTGAGTTTTTGTCAATTTAAAAACTCGGCCAGTAGCCGAGTTTTTTGTTTTAAGAAACAGCTCCTTCTCCGGCCACATAGCCCGTACTCCAGCAAATTTGTAAATTATAGCCGCCGCTGGGTCCATCTAAATCTAAAACTTCACCAGCTACAAATAAATTGGTAATAATTTTTGACTGCATGTTTTTAGGATTAATTTCATTAAGCGCTACGCCGCCTTTAGTAATTATCGCTTTATCAAAACCTCCAATGGATTGGATTTTTAAATTTAAACTTTTTAGAAAGTTAACTAAAGATAAACGCTCTTCCCGATTAATCACGCTAGTTGTTTTATTAAGACTAATACCTAAAATATCTCCTAGGTTAGTTTGTAATTTAGGAGGCAATAAATCACCTAAACTATTCTTAAATAATTTGGTACCGTGTCTAGTGAAAATATCACGTAGGTATTCATCTAATTCTTCTTTGGTATAGTCTGGTAAAAAATCTATTTTTAAATTTAACTTTTCAGTGCCCACAATAAATCGACTTAAATCCAGGGCCGCTGGTCCGCTCACACCATTACTGGTAAAAATGATATCTCCCGTAATATCTAAAACTTTTTTATCATCATTATATAAACTAAGAGTCACGCCGCTTAAACTTAGGCCCTCTAGTTTTTTGACTAGCTTCTCCTTCACGATAATCGGGGACAAAGCCGGTCGAGGAAAAACAATGGTATGACCTAATTGTTTGAGCCAATCATAAGCATCGCCAGTCGAACCGGTGTTAGGATAAGACCGACCACCAGTCGCAACAATATAATTTTTAGCCTCAATTTCTTCACCATTATTTAGTGCTATTTTAACAATCCGCCCCTGATCACTTATTAAATGATTAACTGTGACGTCGGTCATAATTTGACCGCCATAACTTTTAACCTTATTTATCAAAGCATTCAAAACTTCACTAGCCCGGTCACTGATAGGAAAAATTTGATTGTCTTTTTCCAGCTTAGTGGCTACCCCCTGATTATTAAAAAAATCAATCACTTCACTAACGCCAAATTTATTAAGCGCTGAAATTAAAAATTTACCATTATCGCCAAACTTAGCAGCCATTTCTTTAGGGTCAAAAATAGCATTAGTAATATTACAACGACCACCACCGGTAGTTAGCAGTTTTAAGCCTGGTCTTTTATTTTTTTCAATCAAGACAACTTTAGCTCCCAGTTCTCCCGCTCTAATAGCGGCCATAAGTCCAGCGGGACCAGCACCAATGATAGCAATATCGTAAATCATATTTTTATTATATAACAAAACCCCGCCAGAGAGTAGCGGGATTAATATTTTCTAAATTGACTCGAAGAAAGTTCGCGCCAACACCTCTTGTTGCTGTTGTCTTGATAATTTAGTGAAATGAACAGCATAACCGGAAACCCGAATAGTGAGTTGCGGATATTTTTCTGGGTGTTCCATGGCATCTTTTAAAGTTTCACGATTAAAAACATTAACATTTAAGTGATGAGCTCCTTTGGCAAAATAACCAGTTAACAGCGAGATAAGATTCTTAACTTGTTCCTCTAGATTAGCTCCCAAAGTAGCCGGGGTAATACTAAAAGTATTAGAAATACCATCCCTAGCATTTTTATAATCTAATTTAGCTACTGAATTTAAAGAAGCAATCGCCCCGTTAGTCTCACGACCATGCATCGGATTAGCACCAGGAGCGAAAGGAGCACCAGCTTCACGACCGTCAGGCGTAGCTCCGGTTTTCTGACCATAAACTACATTAGAAGTAATAGTTAAGATTGATAAAGTTGGTTTCGCACCGCGATAAATATGATGCTTAGTTAATTCGGCATTAAAATCATTAACTAGCTTAACTGCTAAATCATCAACCTTCTTATCATTGTTACCATATTTAGGATAATCACCATTAATTTCAAAAGAAGTGGCGATACCTGCTTCATTTCTAATCGGTACAATTTTGGCATATTTAATAGCCGACAAAGAATCAGCCGCGACCGACAGTCCTGCTAAACCAAAGGTAATTAAACGATCAACATTGCTATCAACCAAAGACATCTGGGCCTTTTCATAATAATACTTATCATGCATGTAATGAATCACATTCATGGTTTTAATATATTCTTTAGCCAAAAAGGAAAGACTTTTTTTAAATTCTTTCATAACTTGCTTATAGTCAAGCGTCTTACCACTTAAAGGAGTAATACCGTCCATTATTTTTAGACCGCTTATTTCATCCTTACCTTCATTAATAGCCAGTAATAAAGCTTTAACAATATTGCATCTCGCCCCAAAATATTGCATTTGTTGACCGATGCTTAATTTAGAAACGCAACAAGAAATTCCATAATCATCACTACCAGTTACCTCCCGCATTAAATCATCATTTTCATATTGTAACGATGAGGTCTTAATAGAAATTTCCGCACAAAATTTCTTAAAATTATCCGGTAAATCCTTAGACCATAAAATAGTTAAATTCGGCTCTGGTGATGGCCCTAGATTAATCAAGGTTTGTAAAAAACGATAAGAAGTTTTAGTAACTTTACTGCTGCCATCTTCAAATAGACCACCAATGGCTTCGGTCAGCCAAGTGGGGTCACCAGCAAATAATTGATTATAATCATTGGAGCGCAGTTGCCTAACCAATCTTAATTTAATAATAAATTGATCAATTAATTCTTGAGCACCCTCTTCGTTAATAAGCCCCTCTGATAAATCATGTTCCAAATAGATATCAAAAAAAGAACTGACATTTCCTAGACTCATAGCCGCTCCGTCCTGTTCTTTGAGCGCAGCCAAATAAGCAAAATAAGTCCATTGAATAGCCTCTCTAGCGTTTTTAGCTGGAGTAGAAATATTAAAACCATAAGAGACTGCCATGTCTTTAGTGGCTTCCAGAGCTCTAATTTGCTCACTAATTTCTTCACGTAAACGAATAACATCCTCCGTCAAATCGGAAGGATCAAGTTTAATTTTATCATCCTTCTTCAGCTCGATTAAATAATCGACACCATAAAGAGCCACTCGTCTGTAATCACCAATAATTCGGCCCCTAGCATAAGCATCGGGTAATCCAGTTAAAATTCCTGTTTTACGTAACAAGCGCATCTTATCCGTATAAGCATCAAAAACACCGTCATTATGAGTTTTACGATATTTAGAAAAAGCTTCCAATATCCTTTTATCTAATTTAACACCCTGCTCTTCACAGGCTTTGGTCACGGCCCTGAGGCCACCGAATGGTTTAACAGCTCTCTTAAGTGGTTCATCTGTCTGCAGGCCAACAATCAGTTCTAAAGATTTATTTATATAACCAGCTTGATGACTAGTAATACTAGAAACTATTTTAGTATCTATTTTTAAAACTCCGCCATTTTTTGTTTCTTGCTTAAATAATTTTTCACATCGGTCCCACAACTTCTGAGTCTTTTTAGACGAACCCAGTAAAAAAGAAGCATCTCCGTGATACGGCGTAATATTTTTCAAAACAAAAGAACGTACATCTACTTTATTTAAATAAGCAAATTGTAAGTCGCCAATCGCAACCCAAGCCTTGATTGTTTTAGGCTTAACCCTTGATTTACTAGATAATTTTTTAATAATTTTTTTCATATTTTAACTACAAAAATAATAACTGAAAAAAGCTATTAAATTTACTTTATTTATTATTCAATAATAATACGGGCATCAAGTACTTTAACACCCTTACCGGTGGCTAAGACTAATAATGGATTAATATCCAGTTCTTTAATTTCAGGAAAATCAGCTAATAACTTAGCTAAGCGTAACACACATTCTATTAAAGCTTCTTTATCGGCTACTTGGGTACCGCGAGCTCCTTCTAAGATTTTTCTAGATTTTAAACCATTAATCATTTTTATAACATCTGAACGACGTAAGGGATTTAAACCAAAAATTACGTCTTTAAATATTTCAACATAAATTCCCCCAAAACCTAACATAATGGTATCTCCTAAGCTAGGGTCCTGAACGCTACCTAAAATTAATTCTGTTCCTGGTTCGGTAATCATTTCCGCTATCAATACTCCTTCTAGTTTAGCCTCTGGTTTATTAATTGCTACTCTAGCCATTAATTCTTCAAATTTAAGGCCGGCTTCTGCGGGTGCAATATTTAACATAGTTCCGCCAGCGTCACTTTTATGTAAAATATCAGGAGAAACTATTTTTAAAACTATGGTTTTACCAATTTCTTGAGCAATACTTTCAGCTTCTGCTCTGGTGTAAGCTACTTTGCTAACTAAAACTGGTAAACGATAAGCCTCGAGCACTGCTAAAGCCGAGGCTTCTGGAAAAGACAAAATACCATTAGCTCTGGCCTGTGCAAATATTTTAGACACCGCTTCTTTATCTACATCGTTAAAAGCTGGGGCCGCTTCTAAAACTGACTGGGTGTCAAGGTAAAATCGATCTAAAACACTTAATGATTTAATAGCTGATTCAGGATAAGAATAAGCTGCTATTTTATTATTCTTTAAAATTTCTAGGCCTGGCGCCACTAATTCTTGACCCATAAAAGCTGCTACAATTGGCTTCTGATATTTATTGCGAGCCTCGACTATTACTTGAGCGGTTGCTGCCACTTCCGTCATAGATTGGGGCGTTAAAATAACTACCATCGCATCAACATTATTATCTGTTAAAGCTGCTTCAATAGCCGCCTGAAAACGATCAGCCTTAGCATCACCTAAAACATCAATTGGATTATGAATATTAGCTGCCGCTGGCAAAGCCAAAGACAGGGCTTTCTTGGTAGTTTCATCCAAGATAGCAACGGTTAATCCGTGCTTAATAACAGAATCAATAGCTATCACTCCTGGACCTCCAGCATTTGTGACAATAGCTAAACGAGCGGCACTTTTAACTTGGTTAGTACTAAAAACTTTAATATAATTAAATAATTCTTCAACGGTGTTAGCTCTAATAATACCGCTTTGTCTAAATAAGGCCGCATAAGCAGCGTCGTTACCAGCTAACGCACCAGTGTGTGAAGCACTAGCACCAGCTCCAGCTGAGGTTTTGCCAGATTTCAAAACAACTACCGGGGTTGGTTTATCATTATGACTTAACTCTTCTATTCTGGCCATTAATTTTTCCGGCTCCGCTAATTGTTCAGCATACATAGCCACCACATCGGTATCTTCATCATTTTTTAAATAATCAAGAATAGCTGTTTCGTCTAACACTGCTTTATTACCAACACTAATAAATTTAGAAAAACCAATACCCATACTAGTAGCACAATCTAAAATAGCTGTGCACAAGGCACCACTTTGAGAAATAAAAGCCACATTACCAGCCGAGGGTGTAAAAGCCGCAAAAGAAGCATTTAACTTTAGCGATGGGTTAATAATCCCCAAACAATTAGGACCAATTAAAGCAATATCATATTTAAAACAAATTTCTTTGACTGAATTTTCTAAATTAAAATTACCAACTTCTTTAAAACCAGCCGAAATAATAATAGCACCTTTAATACCTAGCGCTCCGCCTTCTTCTAAAATCAGCGGCACAACAGCGGCTGGAACCACGATAACCATCAAATCTACTTTGGCTCCAATAGCTGTTAAAGACGGATAACACTTTCGACCATATAACTCCTCAGTCTTAGGATTAACCGGATAAACATCCCCAGTAAAGCCTTGGACTAAATTCTTCACAATATCATTGCCGACACTGCCTACTTTAGTAGAAGCGCCGATGATAGCCACAGAACTTGGTTTAAAAACAAAATCTAGATTAGCCATATTTTTTTTATTTCAATTTATTATAATAAATTCTGTCAACTTCTATTATATTATACAATATAATAGCCAAAGAGGCACTATACTTAATGTCTAATAATCACCTGCTTTAAATACTTACTTAAAATATCCTGAGCTTGATTTACTTCTGCAATGCTCGGCGAAGAAACATTTTCTAAACGGTAATCAATCTTTAATTCTTTATATTTATGGGCACCTAAATTATGATAAGGTAAAATTTCTAATCGTTCTAAATATTTAAAATCTTGCAAATATTTACCCATAGCTTCTAAATGTTCGACTTGATCAGTCCAACCAGGCACTAAAACATAACGAATCCAAAACGGCTTAGCTAGACTGTTACGATAGATAATATTAGCTAAAACATTTTGATTGCTTTGACCGGTTAATTTAACATGTAAATTATCATCAAAGTGTTTTAAATCAATTAAAGCTAAGTCAGCTAAACCTAATAAGGTACGATAATCTTCAGTAGTTAAGCTGGCATTAGTATCCAGCGCCGTATGATACTCCCTTTTTTTAGCTTCACTAAATAACTCAATCAAATCTTTAGCTTGTAAACCAGGTTCTCCACCAGAAACAGTTAGCCCGCCGCCGCCAGTAAAATAAGGTTTTTGATCTTCTAATAAATTAATAATTTCCGAAGTGGCTAGTCTTTGGCCTGGTCCAGTAATGGTATCGGGGTTATGACAATAAGCACAATTAAAATTACAACCCTGCAAAAAAATCACCAAGCGGAGGCCTGGTCCCTCATGAGTACCAAAGGTTTCAATTGAGTGAACTGATAACATAAAAAATATTTTTTCCAGCAAAAAGAGGCGAAAAAAGCCTCTTTTATACCAGGTTATTTTATCAATAATCTTTTAACTTGGCAAGAAATTATTTAATTCTGACTCAATGCTGCCTCTCAAATCCTGAATTTGAGTTTTACGCAATTTAGTCCAAGAGCTTTTTTTATTAAGCCTACCCTCGTTAATAATTTCAGCCATCCACATACCGCCTAATAGGTGAGGCAAAATAACATAATTAGCTCCAGCTTCGTATAATTTACCAAGATATTTTTTATTATAAAGGGTGCAAATAACAGTAACTTTTAATTGACGTGAACGTAAAAAATCCAAAAGAACCAATTGATCTTCTGGGGATGGAATAGTAGAAATTATAACTTTAGTTTTTTCTAATGGTAATTCTTTTAAAAACTCCATATCTGAAGCGTCACCAAAAAAGATTCTAATATCACGGTGAGTCAAGCGATTAATATTATTAGGATTAAAATCAATAGCAGCAAATTTTATACCTATCTTTTTTAAAGCGTCACCGATTTTCCAACCGGTGCGATGATAACCAAAAACTAGAGCCTCAAAGCTTTCCTTGATATCTTCTTGTTGAACATACTTATCAGCTCCAAAAAGATTAAACAATGGCAAAAGCCAATTATAAAATTGGTAACCGTAAGCAATTAAATAGGAAGATACGAAGATAGTGATGATAGCGGCAATAGTAAAAATTGATAATTCTGGGCCAGACAAATAACCGGCCGAAATCAGAGCAAACAGAATAATAAAACCAAATTCACTCAGCGGCGCCGAGGCTAAGGCTGACAAAAAACTATTACGACGAGTAAACTTAAAAATTCTAAAAATAAAAAATAACAATAACGGCTTCAAAATAACCACCGCTAGGGCCAAAATTATCGCTGGCATAATAACTCCCGTTACATTGCTAAAATCGGCTAAGCTGCCCAAAATAACAAAGAATAAAATGATAAAAAAATCACGTAGCGGCTTAACACGACTGGCAATTTCTGGTTGATATTTAGAGGAACTAAGACTTAAACCAGCTACGACGGCTCCAATTTCTAAAGAAAAACCGCTCCACACCATCAAAGAAGCAATTCCGAAACACCAGGCTACCGTAAAAAGAAAGAGAAATTCTCCAGACGAGGCCACGGAATCAAGAACTCTAGACAATAAATATTTAGCAAATAAAAATATTAATAGAAAAACACCAATGACTTTAGTAATAGCTAACCAGTCAAAAGAGCTACTACCACTATTGCTAGCCAAAAGACCTAGCAAGATTAAAATGGCAATCGAAATAATATCTTGAATAAGCAATAAACCAACAGTATAACGACCGTAAACTGACTCCTCATCTTGCTTATCACTCAGTAATTTTAGAACAACTATGGTACTAGAAAAACAAGACACTAAAGCTAAAAATATTTTGCTCAGCAAACTAAGATTAAAAAAATTAACAACTAATAGTATTAAAGCGAAGTTAAATAAAAACTGTAGTAAACCAATAACGACTGAGGTTTTACCAATCTTTTTTAAATACGAAAAATTAAGTTCTAGTCCTACCACAAAAAGTAAGAGCACAACTCCGAAGTTAGAAAAAGATTGATATAAATCTTGCTGACCGCGCAAAAGATTAAACAGAAAGGGACCGCAGACAATGCCGGCCAACATATAAGCGGCGAGCAATGGCTGCTTTAAAAAACGAACAATAAAAGCTAGGGAGACGGTTATAGCTAACAAGGTGCTAATCTGCAAAAAAAGATTGTGTTCCATGTTGAAAAATATTAAAGCTGACTAATCAACTTTATTATATCATAGATTTTACTATTTTAACCCTCACTGGTATACTATTTTATAAGTATTGTTGATAAAAATTAATTATCTAATTATATGCTAAGCGTAGAAATGGGCTTAACTAAAAAAATTAAAACAACGGACCGAGAGCCAGAAGAAAAAATTCCATCGCCAGAACTAACAGCTATTACCAACACTTTACATGAATTAAAAAATAGATATTTTTTTACAGAAAATCCTAGCGAATTCAGGAGACTGATTAAACAAACCTATAAAGACATGTGTAGTCTTCTTATCAATGAAGGTGCCGAATTTATAACTGATGTTAATACAATATACAAAAAATTTGGAGAAAATATTCATTCTCCCTTAATCGTAAGACGAGAAGACCCTGAAAAAGTGCTGGCTCTTAGTGAAGGCTTCGACGTTAACTTAAGCTTCGACCCCAAGGTTGTTTACGACGGAGATGATGGTTATGCCAACTGTGCTCTTTGGCCTTATGGACCTGATGCTATGGGCGGTATCAGGAACGCTTTCTTAGAAGGTAGAAATATGGCCGGACCAATCGCCACTTTAATTGCTCTTAAACAAAATCCTGAAAATGCTGAAATAAAAAAGCCTAAAGATGCTTTGATGATTGTTGGCGATATTAAACGCGAAGCGGTGCGCATAGTCTCAGGAACTCTAACTAAAGAAGATTTACAATTTATTCTCTTACGATTTCAAAAAGATTTTTTTCCAACTGAGAGTCTAACTGAACAAGAAAAAGCTGTTGATGTTAAACAAATCTTCCGAGGATTTACGTTCTAGAAAAAGAAAAAGGGTTGACGCTTTATAGCATCAACCCTGTTTTTTTTAGACCATACAAGCCACACATCTTTCAGCAGCTGGTACAATTTTTAGCCTATGCAGCTCAATGTCCTGCCCGCAAACTTCGCAAACTCCATAATCACCAGTTACCATTTTTAATAAAATTTTTTCTAAAATTGGCATTAAGACTTTTTGTTTGTAACGAGTATATGGAGACACATCGCCAGCTAACAGTTCATCATTAATCCGTTCTGGATCTTTATACTTCAATAAGCGATCTTCAATAATCTTTTTTTGATTATCCAAAAAATCCTTGGAAAATCTTCCCATACCTACGACTGCTTCCATCTATATTTAGTTTTAATTGTTTTCGGACTATTACTATATAATACTATAAGTAATTTGTCAATAGATGACGAAATGGTCCTATTTTCTCTTGTTATTCAGCAATTTCTGCATTAACCAGCCTAAACCGATGAAAATAAATAAATATAAAGCTAAAGCCAGCCAAGCTGGTAAAAATTTAAACAAAAAGTCGTAACGATACATAATCGGCCAATGCAGTAGGTAAATTTCATAAGAGAAAAAACCTAACCAGTACAGAGCTTTAATTTCAAAACGTTTTAAAATAAAGAAAACAGACAACAAGAGTAAGCTGACAATACTAATTAATTCTTCAACCATCGGCTTACTTCCTACGCCAGAGTGAATAACGCTATAAATAAAAGCTACCAGTGACATCAGTAATAAACAATTATAAACGACCTGATATCTTTTAGAGCGCAGAGTTTGTAGGGCTAAAGATATTTTAGTGGCAGTGCTACTTTTATTTATAAAGAAAGCTGCTAACATGCCTAAAGGAAAAGCTATTAAATGTAGGCGATATAAATGAAGGACATTACTTAAAAATGGTGGTTGAAAACTAATAATTATAAAAGAGATAACATAAATAAAAATAGCTGATAACCAAGGTTTTTTCTTAATAAGTAACCAAGGAAAAATTAAATAATAAAAAATAATTAAAGTGAAATACCATAATGGTGAATTGACATCAGTATATAAGTTGGCGTGATTAAAAAAACCTAAAAAAGACTGGGCCACATAAGTCCAACTATAATTAATTTTTAAAAAAATAATATCTAAGAAGAAAAGGATAGAAATGGTCAGCCAAAAAGGTTTATACAATTTAAGTAGTCGATATTTGTAGAATTGGGTAATTGAACAGCAGTCTACCCGCAAAGAACTAAACATTAAACCGTAACCGGACAAAAATAAAAAGAGATTTACGCCTAAGCCTGACATATTAGACAATGGTAATAAAAAGCGATTATCACTAACTAAAGCGTAGGCCACATGCACAAAGACAATCGTTAAAATAGCAAAGCCCTTTAACTCCTGAGAAACTGTCAATGGGAATAAATCATTATCACGACGTGGTCGCAAGGAAATAAGCAACGCACCAATCAAAATGGCATAAAAAATATTGTTGGCTAAAACGGCGTTATTTATCAAAACTGTCATAAATTATATTAGCCCACCACTTATAACCGTTAGCCGAAGGATGAAACGAGTCAGAAGAATAATGAGGCCCATCTTTTCTTAATAAATCTTTAGTCGGCGTATACAAATCAATATATTTAATTTGATATTCACCGGCTAATTCTTGAATTATATTATTAAATTTTTTAGTTTGGGTATTAAAATAAAGATCTAGCGGCGGCAGAATAATTGTGTCAGAGCCAATCATCGGAATATTTATGATATAAATTTTAGCAGTCGTTTCCTTACTTAAGCGTTCTAAAATATATTTATAATTAGTACGAAACTGATTCTGATTAATATGATTATGAATATCATTAACACCTATTAACAGGGTTATAACATCCGGTTGTGCAGCAATAGCCTTATCCAATAAATCATTAATTAAATCCTGGGTTTTAGCGCCGGGATAAGAGAAATTATTAAGCATTACTTTTTGCTCCTTCTCGTCTAAGTGTTCAGCTATTTGATAGGGGAAAGTTTCGGTCTGCTGCGTGACTCCAGCACCAGTTGTTAAACTGTCACCCAAAGCTACGTAAAGCAAACTAGTGGTAGATAGGCTATTTTCATTCATAATATAAGCTTGTTTGATAATTGGTGAGGCTAGATTACTCGATCCGATTCTATAATAAATAAAACCATTAGCCAAATATAAATAGGCACCTATTAAAACTAATGGTATAACAAAAAAATAAAATAAGCGCTTAACTCGTCTACTCATACATTTTATTTTAGCATTTTTAAAATAAAAAACAAAAAAAAGAGCCCTACCTAAATTATTTAGATAAAGCTCTTGAGCCAAAAGAACAATATTTTAATGTTTTTTGGCTATAGTAAGGAGACTGTTAACAGTCTCTTTAATAGCTTGCGGGTCGGCATCGTCAAACCAACTGACACCATCTGGTTTAATAATGTAACTGAAGAAAATCTTATCTTCAGGAGAATTCTTGCCATTTACCCAGACTGAAATCTGAGAAACCGGAGCTTGTGGGTCAGCACGATGTTTTGTTCGTCTGATAGAGATTAAGGCGTGCCTGTTACCTGACTTATCCTGGTAAGTATATTGGCAATCAGAAGCCGTAACTTTTTTACCTTGGGTAGTAACTAATTTAACTAATAAATCGAATTCTCCAGGAGATAATGGTAAACAAGTGGTATCTTCTGGGAATAAATCTGACTCTTTAATTAATTCTGTTACCAGAGATGCCGGTTTTATAATGGTGACTGAATCATTAAATATAAATGAACCATTACTGCCTGTATACCATACGGATATTTCATCGCCAGTACTAATTGTTATGCTCGGCATATATTTCAGATAGATAATTCTACCATCTGAAAAAGTAATAGAGGGATTATCGGGCATTAATGCGCCGGTCATGCTTGGTTTAAACTCTTTAACAGTACCTGTTATTTTTTTTAGATTATGATTACAGGCCATCAACATTACAACAGAAATAACAATAAACAGAAATTTTTTCATCTTTTTTTATTTTTTTTGGTTATGAACAATCAATAATTATGGAAAGGGCTCTGCCTGAATTGCTTCAGACAGAGACCCAGACGCCTTAAACTTTTTGGCCGAATTTAGAATTCGACTTTCGACCCCTGGCCACGCTTGGTTCTAAGATAAAAGATACTTCTTCTTCGATCCAGTCTTGCAAAAAGTCAAAGACAGCTTTATGACTAGTTTCAGGCATACAACACATTCTTAAAGCAGCCATAGCCACTCTTTCCTGATACATAATCACATTACGTTCATTTGTTCTTTCGACGGCTTCCCACCAACCACTACGGGTATTAAAGGCTAGAATGCCTGTTTCGGAATCAAACTCCCAGTGATTATAGCTACCCGGCAACTCTTCATAAACGAATTGCAAACCAGTACTAGCTCCTTTAACCACACTACGACGCTGACCACGTGGACCAGCCACGGTCATTTTAATAGCATCCGAATGATCCTTAGGAGTACTTCCAGTCTGCCCTTTTCCCTTTTTATATTTAGAGGGAGAAGCTTTATCTTTAGAATTATAATTTTGTTCCTCTGCTTTAGAGTGAGCAATTACAAATCCTTTTTTAAAACCTCTGATTAACTCCAATAACCTAGGAGAGGCAGCGTTCTTTAATCTGGTTTCAATTTTGCTCATAGCTACTGAGCCCACCACCTGCAACCATTCATCGCGCTGTGAATCTTTCATGGAGATAAGTATCGGGCGAGCGTGGTTTTTAACCCACTCCTCAATACTGATAACCATATTCATCAGTCTGTCGTCATCCATAAATTCCTTACGATTAGGATGCAGGACACAGGCATCGGAAATAATGAAGCCTTCAAAAGTACCAGAGTTAAGAACCATTAGCGTGTCCTGACTGACATATTGGCTGATTGATTTAACAAAATCTTTCATACCAATGCGAAACAAATCATTCTTAATACCAACGGAGATTTCTCCTTTACGACCAGAGGCCATTTTAGGTGCCACATAAATCTCAAAGTAAGTCTGTCCGGTTACTGAATCACCGTAAACTACAGTATCCATCTTTTTGCCAGTGAAATTAGAGGCTTTGAAGGATAAACGATTCTTCGTTTCGTCAGTTAATTGAATATAGATATTAACCGTAGTGTCATTTTTCTTCATTGCTTCCGAAAAACGACTATTGATTTGTCGCTGTAACTCAGTAGTAGTAATAACAGAATTGGCCTTATCAGGTTTAAAGTCAAAAATACTGACTTCGGTCCGATAATTAAAAACTTCATGATTTTTAATGGTGCCACCCTTTTTCGAATAAATGGTTTTACTAACCGCTGAGTGTGGTATTTCCGGTAGATCTTTACTGGATAACAATTTATAACTATCAAAAGACCACCGATTATAACCAATATTTTCGCCTTTAGGAATAGAGGTGATACAAAAATATTTACATTTTCCTAAGGGCGAGAGCATGCCCATACCAAATTGGCCGAGCTTATCATCCTCTTTCATGGAGCCACATATCTGCCCAATCACGGCTGCAAATCTATCAGTTGTAATACCATCGCCGTCATCACGAACTTTTAAAGTACGCTTAACATAGTCGATAATCACACTGATTTCCTTGGCGTTGGAGTCGAGGGAATTTTGAACTAACTCCAAAATTACACTAAACAACGTGGGGTAAGTAAGCGATATTTTGCTTAAAGTTTTACCACTGTGAAAACCCAACAAAAATTTTATCATCTTGAATGGTTTTTGGTTTAATTATTTTTTAGTTACGTAATTCTCTAAAGCTTTCTCGCTACAGAGGGCACCTAATTTATTAGTCAAATGATGACTTAAAGTAGAGATCGAAAATAAAGAAAATCCAGCCAAAGATAAATTATCACGTAAATAAATACGATCTTCTTTACTGGAGGATTTAATAAAGTTTTCAAGCAAACCTTCTAAAACTTTGGCATTAGCAGCGGCCCCTAAAATTAAATTAAAAATCAATTGATTATCAATTTGATTAGTTGGGGATTTTTCTGAAAGTAAATCAGTCTCGGTCACGGCAACTTTTGCTTCTCGAGACGTGATTTGATCAACTGGTTTTGGAGTGGGAACAACTTGTTCTCTTTCTTCACAGGGTGTAGCCAAGAACTTATCATTAGCTGCTGTTAACAAGGCAATAGCTCTGCTAGATAATTCTCTGTTATTTTTCAAATACCTAATGAAAGTATCACGCTGCCAGGAAGTTTCTTGTAAATAATCATCGACGGTTGCCCCTTTGGTCAACAAAATAACAATCGTCTGACGATTCACCTGCGGTAAATTAGAAAATCCATCAACGGTGTAACCTTTTATTTCCAAAATAGTCGCCAGATGAAACATCAACATGACGTTTTTGTTCACTCCATTTTTAATGTAGTCCTGCAACTTCTCGCTACTTATTTGCAGCAAATCAGCGGCCGTCTTAGGATTAGACCGCCAAAAATCGGCTAAGCATGTTTGTAAATCCATGGTCAAAAATATTTATTTGTTAAAAAAACTAATTCGTCTAAATTTAGCATTTTATTTAAATAATGTCAACGGTTAAGCCCAGTTCTTAAAATTTGCCAAAATCACTAATTAAACCTATATTTAAGGTATGCAAACGCCTATTAGAAAATACGATAAAATACCTCGCCAAAAATCAGACCCTCATATCACCGAGGATAAATTTAACGAATTAATAGCTAAAAAAGACCGACTAATCAAAATCAGTCGGCCCAAAGAAGCGGCCGAAGTTCAAAGAATGGCCCTGATGGGTGATTTTTCAGAGAATGCTGGCTATCAATTAGCTAAGAGCCGTTTACGAGGTATTAATAACAAAGTAACTGAAATTGAAGATCTGCTGGCTCGAGCGGAAATAATTAGCAGCCCTCACAATAAAGAAGAAGTTGAGCTGGGTAGTGTAGTTGTTTTAGAAAAAAAAGGCCTACAAAAAGAATATCGAATTCTAGGTTCAGCTGAGACTAATCCTGATAAAGGAATTATTTCTCATAATTCCCCGCTCGGACAAGCTTTGTTGGGCAAAAAGATAGGCGAAATTATCGAATTAGATTCTCCTCGTGGTCCCATTATCTACAAAATAATCAAGATAAAATAAAACCGGCTCTCGTCGGTTTATTTTTTAAAGCCATTTCTCACACCTAAAAATCTTAATTTTTTGTCTTTAACTGGACTCGTTGACGAAGCTGTCCAAACTACTTAATGAATTTGGTAAAAATATTTAATAAACTCTAATAATTTGACAAAATTTAGTTTAGAAACTAAAATAATTAAGTAAACAATAAACAATAATACAACTTTATGAGCAAACTTTTTACTAAAAAGAAAATTATCTGGACCATCATTATTTTGTTAACGGCTGGCGGAGCTTACTACTACTTCACTAAACCAAAAGATAATTCAGTTAATATCCAAACTACTACTGTCAGTCAGCAAAATTTAGAACAAACTGTTTTATCTACCGGTCAGGTGGTTAGCGAAACTAATCTTAGTCTTAGTTTCCAAGCTGGCGGAATAGTTGAAAAAATAAATGTTAGCATTGGTAGTCAAGTAAAAACCGGGGATGTTTTAGCAGTGCTTAGCCAAGCTAATGCCAAAGCTTCTCTAACTAGCGCCAGCGGACAACTAGCCCAGGCTAATGCTAACTTCAGAAAAGTTTTAGCTGGCGTCACTCCTGAACAAATTAATGTTTCTCAAAAAGCAGTTGATTCGGCCAGAGTGGCTTATAATAATACTGTTAGTCAATTAGCGGCTTTACAAAGCTCAACGGCGGCGACTATCAACCAAGCTGAAACTGCTTTAACTGATTTACAATCACCAACAACTACTTCTGACAATAAACGCTCAGCTATTCTGGTAGTCATTGCTAATCAACTAGCTGCCGTCAAGACTGATTTAGATAAAGAAAATCAGATTTTGGATGACAGCAATTTAAAAGATACTTTTGGTGCGGCTGACTCAACTAGTTTAATTAATTTTAAAAATACTAACAGTCAAGTTAAATCTTTATTAACTACCGCCAACGCTAGTTTAGCAACCGCTCAAGCCTACAAAAGCGATGCTAATATTTATCAGGCCGTGATAGACTCTTTAGCTGTCTTAAACCAAAATATTAGCGCTTTAAACTATTGTTATACCGCCTTACAAAATTCCGTAGTTAGTTCTAAATTCAGCCAGACCCAACTTGATACTTATAAATCAGCTATTAGTTTAGGATTATCTAATGAAAATTCTGGTACTAGTTTAATTAAGTCTTCTCGCCAAGCTTTAACTGATTCTTTAACGGCCGCCACTAATGCTGTTACTAATAGTAACTTATCAGCCACTTCTCAAATTAATTCAGCTCAAAATCAGATTAATAGTGCTAAAGCTGCCTTGCAGCAATCCGAAGCAACCTTAGCTCAACAAAAAGCTAAAGCTCAACCAGCTGATATTGATGCCGCCAGAGCTCAACTTTTATCAGCTCAAGGCACAGTTGAAGCAGCTCAAACAGCTTTTGATAATACTATTTTGAAAGCACCAGCTGACGGCACTATCACTCAAGTAGATACTAAGGTTGGACAGCAAGCTACAGCTATGCAACCAGTCTTTGTTTTACAAAATATAAATTCTTTACATACCGAGGCTTACATTAGCGAGTCTAATGTTGCTTCCTTAAAAATAGGTCAAACTGTTGATTATACTTTTGATGCTTTAGGTCCCGATCAACATTTTGCTGGTCAAATTTTAACTATTAATCCAGCCTCCACCGTTATTTCTGGAGTAGTGAATTATCTAGTTAAAGCCAGCTTACCAAGTATTCCTGAAATTAAACCTGGCATGACTGTTAATATGACTATCCTAGTTGCTACCAGAACCAATGCCTTGGCCATTTCTAGCAGCGTTATTATCAATGCTAACGGTGAACAATCCGTTAGAGTAATTGATAATCCTCAAACTAAAACTTATCACTCCGTTAAAATTCAAACTGGTTTACAAGCTGACGGCGGACAAATAGAAATTTTAAGTGGTCTAGAAAATGGCCAAGAAATTGTCACACTCATTAAATAACTATCCTGTCTTTATGACTTTAATTAATATAAAAAATCTCAAGAAAAGTTATACCACTGGTGATGTAATTACTCCGGTCTTAGATGATATATCTTTTAAAATTGATAAAGGTGAATTTGTAGCTATCATGGGGCCATCTGGTAGTGGTAAATCTACCCTAATGCATATCTTAAGTTTTTTAGATCGAGCTTCTGAAGGTTTATATGAATTTAATGGTCAAGATATTAAAGATTTTAATGATAATTATTTAGCGGAACTAAGAAATAAAGAAATTGGTTTTGTTTTTCAATCTTTTAATTTACTGCCTCGAACTACCGTTCTGGATAATGTGAAGTTACCTTTGATTTATAGTAAGAAAAAAAATCATGACGCTCTCGCTAAAAAATCATTGGAGGCTGTTGGCTTATCTCACCGCTTAAATTACTATACTAATCAAATTTCTGGTGGTGAAAAACAACGCGTAGCTATTGCCAGAGCTTTAGTCTGTGACCCAGCTGTTATTTTTGCTGATGAACCAACTGGTAATCTTGATTCCAAGTCAGGCAATACTATTATGTCCATTTTACAACAACTAAATAATGAAGGGCATACTATTATCTTAGTTACTCACGAAACAGACACTGCTAATCATGCCAAAAGAATTATTCGTATTAAAGACGGACATATTTTATCAGATGAACCAATTCTGCATCGTACTATCGCCGGTCTCGATAAAGATCTTATCAAATAATTTATTTTTAAAAATTGTGAATTTTTTTTCAATTATAAAATTAGTCGTTAAAAATCTGCGCGCCCGTAAAGGACGAACTCTTTTAACAATTCTTGGTATTACTATTGGCGTAGCTGGAGTAATTATTATTATTTCTTTAGGGGCTGGAGCTCAAAGTTTAATTTTAGGACAAGTTACTAAACTGGGTAGTAACTTACTTTATATTCAACCAGGTAAAGCGTCAGAAAATGGACCACCAATTCCTGGCTTAATTATTACTAGCTTAGTAAATAGCGATGTGGAAGCTCTTCGTGATAACAATCGCGTTCCTCATGCGGCCGCTGTTAACGCCATAACTCAGGGGACGGCCACTATTACTTGGAATAATAAAACTGTTGATACAACTTTTATGGGTACTGATACCGAGTATCCTAAAGTGTCTAATTTTACTATGGAAGCTGGTCAGTTTTTTAGCGAAGCCGAAAATATTGGAGGGGCTAATGTAGTAGTACTTGGCTCTGAAATCAGTCAACAATTATTTAGCGATTCCGGAGTTAATCCACTTGGTCAAGTAATAAAAGTTAAAAGCTCCATTCAAAGTAATGCTGGTGGCGTACCCTTACGAGTTATTGGTGTTATCGCCTCTCGTGGTAGTTCTTTTTTTCAAAATCAAGATGAACTTATTTTTATGCCGTTAGTCTTAGGACAACAACAAATTTTAGGTATTCATCATTTACAAGCAGTTTATGTAAAGGTTGACGAGGCTGCTAATATAGACTCAACTATTGCTTCGATTAATACTACCTTAAAACAACAGCATAAAATTTTAACTGACATTAATGTTGATTTTACTATTCGTAATCAAGCCGATGCTGTCAAAATGCTCTCAACTATAACTAATGCTCTTAGTTTATTTTTAGTAGCCATGGCGGCTATTTCATTAATCGTTGGCGGTATTGGTATTTTAAATATTATGATGGTCACTGTAGCTGAAAGAACTAGAGAAATTGGTTTAAGAAAAGCTGTCGGTGCTACCAAAAAAGCTATCCGTAATCAATTTTTATTAGAAGCCAGTTTACTGACTAGCTTGGGCGGCTTAGTAGGTATTATAATCGGAATCTTAATTTCTTATTTAATTTCCCTGCTGATGCAAAAATTAAATTACGACTGGGCCTTTGTGGTGTCCTGGATTTCGATTGTTTTATCAGTTGGAGTTTCTATTTTGACTGGTATTGTTTTTGGACTTTTCCCGGCTATTAAAGCTGCTAAATTAGACCCGATTGAAGCTCTAAGATATGAATAGTTATGTATAATGCTTTTAAACAGGCTCTTAAAGCCTTATTAACCAATAAAGGAAGAACGCTACTGACGACTTTAGGTATCATGATTGGTATTGCTACGGTTATTTTAGTACTCTCGGCTGGGGCTGGTTTTCGTAATTTGATTAATGACCAGATAGCAACTTTTGGAACTAACACTTTATATGTTCAAACTAAAGTACCCTCTAATAACAAAAATGGAGTAAACAGTCCCCGAGAAGAAGGTTCTTCTGGGGTAGTAATTACTACTTTAAAACAAAGGGATTTAGACAGCATTAGAAGATTACCTAATGTAGTCAATGATTACGGGATGGTTATGGGACAAGCCGTGGCCAGTTATCGTAGCAATCAAAAAAATGCTGTTTACCTAGGAGCCTCAGCCGCCAGATTTGAAATTGATCAAAGCACCTTAAAATCTGGTCGAGTTTATACTGCTGCTGAAGATAATAGCGGTGCTCAAGTTGTTATCTTAGGTAATAAAATAGCCACTGATTTATTTAAACAAGATGAACCAGTGGGAAAATTAGTACGCATTGGTTCTTTAAATTTTTTAGTCATTGGTGTTTATAATTCCTCAAGCGGTCTGGGCGGCGGCAATGATGATTATCTTTTTATACCTCTAAATACGGCTCAGAAAAAAATGTTGGGAATTAATTATTTAGCACAAGCCGTAGTTCAAATTAAAGATTTAAAATTAAGTGACACGACAGCTCTCGCTATCAGCGATACTATTAGGCGTAATCATGGTATTACTGATTCAGGTAAAGATGATTTTGGAGTTACTACCCAAGCTCAAATCATGGATATTTTTAATACTATTTTTAATGGCATTACTATTCTCTTAATTGCTATCGCGGCTATTTCACTGATTGTCGGCGGTGTGGGCATTATGAATATTATGTATGTAGTTGTGACTGAAAGAACTTCTGAAATTGGACTAAGAAAAGCCTTAGGTGCTAAAAAATATAATATTTTACAAGAATTTTTAATCGAATCAATTTTAGTAACTTTGCTGGGCGGACTAATTGGTATTATGTTTGGCGCCTTCTTAAGCTGGATAGTTACTTTAGTAGCTGTCAGTAGCGGCCTAGCCTGGACCTTTGTAGTGCCCCTCTACGCGATTGGGATTGGTTTCGGTGTTTCAGCTATCATTGGCGTTAGTTTCGGTGTGCTACCAGCTCTTAACGCCGCCAGTCTAGATCCGATTGAAGCTTTACAACATGAGTAATTTAATTTTAAAAATATGATTTCTACTAGACCAGAATTATTACAAACACTAATCGAAAATTTAACTCAAGCTATTCAGGATATGCATACTGGACATAGCTTCCCTTTTGGTAATTTTATGTTGCGCAAGCAGCAAGTCATGATTTTATTTTTTATTTATAAAAAAAAAGGTGTGGCCACCGTTAAAGATGTGGCTAATTGTCTACATGTTACTCCGGGTGCAGTAACTCAATTTGTCGACGGTTTAGTTGAGAAAAAATTAGTTAGTCGCGAAAAAAATATCAATGACGGCCGAATTATAAATATAAAACTAACAACCGCAGCTGAAAAAAAATTCAATAAATTTAAAAATGATTATTATATAACGGCCAGCCAATCTTTTGAAGGTTTAAGCAATAATGAGTTAGAGCAATTTATTAAATTAATAAAAAAAATAAAAATTACGAAACAAACTAAATAGATAAAAAAGACTGGTTGTAATTACAACCAGTCTTTTTTGATAGTTTAATACTATTTAGAGTTTAAGCTTTTATAGAATAACTGTTTAACTAATTCCATTATCAGTAAGTAAATAATAACTAGTCCAAAAATAGCAGCAAAGGCTATCATTGGTAAAGGACTGAAGCCAAAAAAGCTACCAATGCCATCGGTTGTCAAAATAATACCTAAAGTTAAGGCACTTAAAACAGCACCGACTAAATATTTACTGGGGCGCGACTGCAGGAAAGGAACTTTTTGCGTCCGGATGATAAAGATCACTAAAATTTGGGTAGCTAGCGATTCGACAAACCAACCAGCCTGAAACGTAGCTACATTAAGATGAAGAACTCCGTACAAAATATAAAAAGTTAAAAAATCAAAGATAGAACTAATCGGACCAAAAATAACCATGTATTTTTTAATAAACTTCATGTCCCAGTGTTTTGGTTTTCTTAAATATTCAATATCAACATTATCCGATGGTATTGCTAGTTGAGAAGTATCATAAATAAAATTATTAAGTAAAATTTGGCTAGCCGTCATCGGGAAAAAGGGTAAAAATAAACTAGCTCCAATCATCGAGAACATATTACCAAAATTAGAAGAGAGACCCATTAACAAATATTTCATGGTATTACTAAAAGTTTTACGACCTTCAATAATTCCTGACATCAAATCTTTTAAGCCCTTACGCATCAAAATAATATCAGCTGTTTCCTTGGCTACATCAACAGCGTTCTCCACTGAAATACCAACATCGGCTGTTTTAAGCGAAGGAGCATCATTAATACCGTCGCCCAAATAACCAACCACTAAACCATTACGTTTTAATTCACAAATAATTTTTTCCTTTTGACTAGGGGACATTCTGGCGCAAATAGTGGCATCTTTAACTCTCTTATAAACTTCTTCGTCAGTTAAAATATTAAGGTCTAATTGATCGCCAGTAATTATACCAAGAACTGGTAAGCCTAAATCGGCGCAGATTTTTTTAGTAATTAATGGTCCGTCCCCGGTTAAGATTTTAATATCCACCCCGTGCTCTTTCATTAAGATTAAAGTTTCTTTAACATCCAATTTAGGTGGATCATAAAAAACCATAAAACCTCTCAAAATTAAATTAGTTTCTTCGGTAATATCATATTTATCCTTTCTAACACTGATATCTTTTTCAGCAATTGCTAAGATTCTAAAACCTTCACTACTTAAATCGTCATAAACTTTTTTAACGCCCAATAAAATATCTGGGGTCATCGGCTTAACGGTTTTTCCATCAATATAAGCTTGGCAAATCTTAAATAACTCTTCTGGTGCACCCTTAGTAATCATTTTAACTGAACCATCACGTTCGACAAAAACTGATGATCGTTTACGATTAAAGTCATAAGGAATTTCTTCTACTTTTTTATAACTAGTTAAATCAAAATTTTCATGTTTTAAAATAGCTGTATCTAAAATATTTTTAATACCAGTTTCAAAATAGCCATTAATGTAAGCTATATGAAAAACTTCGATAGAATCACGACCAAAAATATCGACATGTTTAATTACGGTAATTTTATCTTCAGTTAAAGTACCAGTTTTATCAGTACATAAAATATCAATCGAACCAAAAGTTGGTATAGAATTTAAGCGCTTAACCAAGACACCTTGCTTAGCCATTCTAGCGGCTCCTCTAGCCATGTTAACACTCATAATCATCGGTAATAACTCCGGTGTCACGCCCACGGCTACGGCTAAAGCAAACAAAAAAGAGTTAAAATAACCCTTTCCCATTAGTGCATTAATTAAAAAGATAATAGCTACAATAACTACGATTACTCTTATAATCAAAAAACCAAAACTTTTTATACCCTTCTCAAAAGCATTTTCAGTAGCTGGTCTAGAAATATTTTGAGCAATTTTACCAAACTCAGTATCTAAACCAATAGCCGTGACTAAAAATTGGCTATAACCAGAGATAACATTAGTACCAGAAAAAACCGTATTATTATCAGTAACAACTTTTTCAATCGGTAAACTTTCACCAGTCAGACTTGATTCATTTAAAAAAAAGTCATCAGCACTAATAATTTTACCATCGGCCGGAACTATATCACCAGCCGAAAGAAAAATCACGTCTCCGACCACAATAAATTTGGTATCTAATTCTTGTTCCTGACCATCTCTTAAAATTCGAGCTTTAATAGCTAAACGTTTAGCAATTTTTTCAGCCGCTCGACTAGATTTATGTTCTTGATAAAAATTTAACAAAACACTCAAAAAAATCATGGTTAAAATAATAATCATGTTTTTTAGTTGACCAGCTACACCCGAAATTAAAGCTGCTATAATTAAAATTATAATTAAAGGGTCTTTAAAATAGCTTAAAAACTTAACAAATAAATTAACTTTTTTAGCGCCAGTTATCAAATTATAACCAAATTCTTCAGAGCGCTTAATAGCTTCGGAATTTTTTAAACCTTGCAAATTAGAATCTAATTTTTTATATAAATCAGCTAACTCGAGACTTTTAAGTTCTGAAGTATTAATTTTTATAGCTATCATATCCTTTAGAGAATAATTTATAAATCTCTTATATTTTATCATTTTTCAAACAAAAAAGCACCTTTGAAATCATTACGACTTCAAAAGTGCCTTAATCCTATTGCAGAAGATTCAGAAGTTCTTTGACTTCAAAAACTTTTTTTGATACCTTCGGAAATAAAATTTCTTTTCCCCAGTTAGAATAAAATTTCAAATTTTGTAAGTATTCAATTTCTTTTTCCAAACAAGTAACAGCCGGGATATTTAACTCTTGAGCTAAACCGAAAATAGTTTGCTGTAACCAAGTATCACTAAAAGATTGGCTAGCATCAGCGTCTCGCAAAATTTCGGCGCCTATTGAGATTGGCTTATCGGAATACGGAAATTCGGTAGCCCCTACCCACTCTTCAATTTCTGGAAGAAAGCATTTATCTTCATCAAGAATAAATTCTTTCAATGATTTAAGAGCTGTGGTTATTTCTTGATGATCATCCCCTATTCGTCCACTATGGGCATAGTCATGTACCAGGCCAGCCAACAACAGGGCGCGAAATAATCTAGCTCCAAATAATTCCTGAAATTTACAAAACTTAGCCGCTTCATAAACAGAACACATCACATGAATCATGTGACGGAAGTTATGATAGGGATTATTGACGTTGGGTGCATAAAAAATTAATTTATAATAATATCGTAAATCTCCTTCGTAAAGGTTTTCGCTGTTATTAATAATTTTAACAATACCATCCAAATTTTGTCCTGCCCGTAAATAAACTACTTCAGCACTCACAAAATTAGCAGCTTTCAGTAAAAAACCGGGGTCAGTAACGATTTTAAATCTCATTTTTCTTTCATCGATTGAATTAAAACGTGAGCAGGTAATTCTATCAACAATATTAGAAATAGTAGCTTCTACGTCAACGTCAGATAAAATATTTTTATTCCCCATATTTATGTTATTTTTTGATTATTAATTAACGATTATTTTCATAACTTTTTAACATACATTATTAATAACGTCAACATATAAAAAAATAAGGTTCCTCAAAGGTCTTATTTTAGATTTAGATATAGAAGGTAAATGGTGGCAAAATTTTGAATTATTAATAAGGGAATTCCTATTAAAAAATACCATTTCCGGGTCTTATGTCTAAAAGTAAACATACCAACATAAACACCTAAGCTGCCAAAAGCAGTAGCCAAAAAAAATAACAGGCCTTCTGAGATGCGAGTCACGCCAGGTTTAGCGGACTTAATCTTATCCGACCACATCAGCAAAAAAGCTAATAAGTTAACAATGGTAAAGATGGCCAAGATATAATCAGGTGACATATTTAAAATTTAATTTTTACTTTTCTTAATTATTTTAATATCTTTAACGCCAAAAAATAATAACAATAAAATAATTATCTTTAATAAATAATTACTATGCAAATCTAAAAAATTAGCAGTCATTGGAGTTATTTTTCCCACCAGCAAATGAATAAGAATGCTAATTGGTAAAGTTAACCATAGCCAATTTTGTTTAGGTATTTTGAGACCAATTTTTAAAAATATTTTTGATAACACCGGAGATAATAAATAGATTCCTAAAAATGAAACAACTAAATCAAAAATAACATAGCCACCTAAACGAAATTGTCTAAGAAATTCTATAGTAGTCATAATAGTCTAAACTAGATGTTTATATAATAATCAACTGGCGCAAAATCATCTGTTAGAATTGGAGTGTCTTTAATTATTTCTTTAGTCCATAAATGTTGCAAATATTCATTTAATCTTGGATTAGCATCACTCCAGATTGGTTCTTGATTAGACTTTAAGGCTACTAAAATTATATTCTGAACTATCTGGCCATTATCTGGCGTTCTAACTGGAAATAAATAAACTTGCGAAAAAATGCTTTTATAGGTAGCGTATTCGGCTCTTAAGAACCTGCCCTTATCACCTTCCATCGAGGAAATGATATTTAAAATTACCACTCCATTATCATTCAAAATATTATATTTTTTTTGAACAGCTTCTTTAGTGGTTAATTGGTAAGGGATGGAGTAATGAGAACTAAAAGCATCGCCAAAAATAACATCATATTTAGCTGTTGTTTTATTAAGATAAACTCTGCCATCCTCGTGATAAATAGTAAGCCTGGAATCTTCTTTTAATCTAAAATATTTTTTAGCGAGTTCCGTCACCTTGGGATCAATTTCCACCACATCGATAGTGGCATTCGGATAAGTAGCTAAAAAATTTTTAGGATATGAATACCCCGCTCCGCCAATCATTAAAGTTTTTTTAAAATTTGGATTAAAGTGTGCAGCTAAATGATAGTATTTAGTGTATTCGTTAACTAGTTCATCGCTGTTTAAAAACATAGCCGAGTGATTTTCATTATTAATTCCCATTATTTTTACGGACTCTCCAGTATTTAAATCAGTCCGATCATAAATCCAAATGCGATTATAGGCCGTGTCAATATCCATGAAACCATTTTTTGAAGCAGCTACAAAATTAAGACTACCAATTGTTAGCCCGCCAATGGTTATAATAATTAAAAGTAATAATTTAAATTTGGTAATTTTTTTAGCAGAAATAATTAAAGAAGTGGCAACAAGCGTGAGTGATAAAATAATTAATAATTTATTAGTACCAAAATGTGGGATTAAATAAAAACCAGATAAAAAAGTACCAAAAATACTACCGGCAGTTGAGATGGCATAAAGATTGCCCACAGTTGTGCCCGAGCTATTCAAATTTTCTATTTTTAATTTTACAGCGTAAGGAGAAACTATCCCCAATAAAAAACTGGCTGGTAAAAATAAAATTGTAGCGGCAATTACTGAAGAAATACGAACATCAGTAATACCAATTTGTAAAATAATAATCAAAAAATCTTTGATCAAAGTAGAAAAACCAATAAAAATAGCTGCCAAAAAAATAATTAAGGATAGACTATCAAAGCTAGGTTTTTTATCAGCCAGTTTACCGCCGACATAATACCCTAAACTGAGACTACCCAAAATAATACCTATTAAACTAGTCCAAATAAAAATTGAAGTTCCAAAATATGGCCCCAGTACTCTAGAGCCAACTAATTCGAACACCATTACTACGGCGCCACAAATAAAAACTACAATTTCTAGGATGTATTTATTTATTTTTATTTTTTTCATATCACAAATAGACTCACTTAATTTATATGATTATTGTTTATATCCTTATTTTACACTATTTAGATTAGAAATTCTATTTTTTATTTATATAACTTTAACTAACACGAGTTCTGGGCATGGGCGCGGTCGAGGCTTGGCTTGATTTATTTAGAACATTCTGATTAGAATTTAGGGTTGTAGTTATATTTCCGCTATTATTACTAACACTCGGGCTGCTACATCCCGTTAAACTAAAAACAACTATCAGCAAAGCCATGACTAAAAAGAGGTTTTTATAAGTTTTGTGATGATTACTATTTTTCATTTTATTTAATTCTAATTATTACCAGTGTTTATTAATACGCAATTAAATAAAATTTCTTTACATAAGGAAAAATATTAAAAAAATAAGGCTATAATTAGCCTTATTATTTATCATTATATTTAATTTTGAATAATCATAATTTAAGAAATTCCAATTTCTTTGGAGCGCTTGATTTGGATAAAGTCTTCGGGGTTAATATTTGCTAAACTATTACCCGGAAAACTTTGAATTATTTTTATTTCCGCCAAATCAATAACTAAACGACTAGTAGAAGCTAATATTAAATTGGGCTCTCTTAATTCACCTTTAGACGGCCCGCCCGCTATAAAACATTTACGTCCGTCCATTATTATTAAATCTGGCTGAAAAGCTAGATTAAGCTCGGCTATTTTTTCTTCAGTACGTGCAGTATGTAAAGACATTCTTTCTATTGGTTTCATTAAACCCACGCCTAATTTTAAGGCACCAGTGAATTTAGCTATATAGTGTGTTTTTAAACAGGGCAAAAAAATTATTTTATCAACCTGATCTAAAATCTCCGGCACGGAGATACTCTTTAAGAAATTGCCACCTACAATTTTCTTTTTAATCCACTTACCATTATCAAAAGACACAATCTTAATTCTAGAATCAATTTTTTCTAATTCAAAGAGATTAAGCTTCTCCAAGTTTTTGATGGTATTCTGATAAAAAGTAGATGAGTCTCCAACAATAACCTGACTAGCGCCAGCTGCCACTACTAATTCAACAACTGCTTGTATAAAAGCGGGATCACTAGAGGCGGGAGAGGAATCGGCCGTGTTAATATTTGGTTTAATTAAAACTCGATCACCAGCATTGATAAATTGCGAAAAGCCACCTAACTCAGAAATAGTAGCATTAATAACTAATTTTAAGTCATCAGTTGCTTCACATTTTTTTATTATGATAGATTTCATATAATTATTCTACAACTAATTATACTATATATAATACATCTTTAATTAAAATAATTCCATTTTTCTTACTTAATTAAAACAAAAAAACAAGACTAAAATTAGTCCTGTTTTTCATATTGGCACGGGATGCAGGTGCCGCTCCTGCGCTAGAGGATTTGGAGGCCTCTGTACTACTGTTATACTAATCCCGCAACATAATTCACTAGAACTAATTATAAATTAAAAAAGCTGGCTGGTCAATATCAAAAACGCCCATTTATAGGCGCTTTTATTATCTTACTTATTCTTCCTCCTCAGTTTTTTCTTTCATTTCTTGACCACAGCAAACCAATTGTCCGCCACCATCTTTCTCGAACCTTACTTCATTGCCACAAATGGCACAGAAATAAATTTTATCAACACGATTAGACATAATTTTATTTTTTTATTTTTTTAGACTTCTTCTTTTCCAGTAATTCAAAAGGCGCTCCGCTAACTATTGGGATTAAAGGAACACCATCATCACAAAATTCCAAGCTATAGATATGTAAAATAGTGGCAGCGACAGAGACCATCAGCGGACCAAGCACCACACCCCAGAAACCAAATAAAATAATACCGCCTAAGACTGAAAAGAAGATAAAAATTTCATTAATCATCGCCTTGCCTTTCAACATCCAAGCTCTAATAATATTATCAATCGTACCGATAATAAAGAAGCCCCAAGCCAGTACAAAAATACCTTGCCAGGTGTCGCCCATAATTAAATAATAAATACCTACTGGCACATAAAAAAGCATTGATCCTAAGTATGGCAGCAATGATAATAAAGCAACTAATACACCGGCCAAAAAAACCGGAAAACCAACTACGGCAAAACCTAAAGCGCCAACGAGACCTTGGGCAATGGCGACCACAAAAGTTGACACCATCGTAGTATAACTTATCTCACGAAATTTATTAAATATTTCCCTATCATATTTATCTGCTAACGGTGATAGATGCATTAATTTTATCAACATGTCTTTACCGTCAACAAAAAAGAAAAACATGGTTAGAATAATCAAGACCAGTGAAGCTAGAAAACTGGTGGTATCAACTAAAATAGAGGTTGCGCCAGCAATCATCCAATTACTGGATTTCTGTAATAAATCTAAAAGAGAATTTTTTACCAAATCATTATCAAAATTAATGTGTAAAAAATTCAAACGCTGGAACAAACTACTTTCAAAAACATCAGACAAATTATGATTACTAAAATAAACACTAATTTCACTATAAGCCTGAACTGATTTTTCAGCTGTATAACCAACTAATTTAACGCTTGGTAAAATCAAAATCGCTACCAATAATAAACACATGAGCAGAGCGGCCAGATATCTTTTATTTTTTAAAAAGACCACCAAACGTTCATAAGGTTTAGAAAAAATAGTTGCCAAAACGGCGGCAATTGCTATTTCAATTAAAAATGGCTTAAATACGAAGTAACAGGCTATCAAAGCCGCAATCACTAAAATTATTAAAAAGGGCTTGGATAATTTTTTAGTCATGGGGTTTTAAAAAATTATTACAAAATCATCCCGCCAAAATGACGGGATGATTAGTCGCTTATTTAGTTTCTTTGTGTAAGGTGTGTTTAACACAAGTTGGACAATGCTTCATCATTTCCAATCTAGCTTTTAAAGTCTTCTTGTTCTTTCTTGAGAAGTAGTTCACCTTTTTACATTCAGTGCACTCCAACTTAATCATGTTATCATTGGACATAAATCTTTTTTTTAGCCACGCCCCTCAAGGTAACGGGAACGACGGGCTGCTTTACTGTTAATTATTGACTACCATTAGAATATCTAATATTTGGCAAAGAGTCAAGATTGGCAAGTTCCACAATAGTGTGTACCCCGCCCGGCTATTTTTGTTTTAATAATAGCGGAACCACATTTGACACATTTTTCCTTAGACCGACCATAAACCTTTAATTTTTGAGAAAAATTGCCCTTTTGGCCACTACCATCAACGTAATTGCTAAAAGTGGTGCCCCGATGCTTAATGGCTGAGGTTAGAATTTTCTTAATAGCTTGATAAATTTTAGCTATTTCTGCCATTTTTAAAGAAGATGACGGTCGCTGCGGCCTAACCCCAGCGGCAAATAGAACCTCGTCAACATAAATATTACCTAATCCTGCTACAGTTTTTTGATCAAGCAACGCAGCCTTAATATTAATACTGCGACGAGCCAACTTATTACTAAATTCAATTAAATCAAACAATTTTTCTAAGGGTTCGGGCCCGTAATTCTTAGCAATCAATCTGTTTAATTCCTGCTCGTCCACCAACTTAACATAACCGAATTTACGTACATCATTAAAAAATAAACGACTGGAGTCGGTAAAAGTAATGATTACCCGGGTATGTTTATTAGGCAATTCACCCCCTACGGCTTTCTCAAAAGAATGGTTAGACAAACTATGACCACCCGCTGACACCTGATCTTTAAACAGATAGATTAATTGGCCAGTCATTTTTAAATGGACCAACATAAAAAAACCGCGGCGACTGCTTTTAAAAATTAGCAATTTACCTCGGCGCAAAATTTCCGTGAAAGACCGACCTTTAAGTTGGTTGTTTAAATCACCAACCAACTTTAAATCTAGTACTTCTACCGCCTTAATTTTTTTGTTGAGGAGGCGCGCTGTTAAATCACGGCGCACAGTTTCAACCTCTGGTAATTCTGGCATTTTATAAGAGGATAATTAGAGTTAGAATAATTACGCCTAAAACAATTTCCGCGGCGAAAATCTTCACAAAACTTTTACCCATATTGTCGGGATCGATTAACATCATATCTTTAATTATAACGGCAAGAGTGGTAAAAAACAAGTAAATTTTGCTATAATATAAATATGAATATTATCTATAAAAGTTCTGGTTTAACGTCAATTGTTAAATATTTTATCACCCCACTAATTACTATGATATTTCTTTATGAAATATCTTTGGTGGTTAACGGGCAACCGCTAGGTAATGATACGCCTTTATCGGAATTACCATTAATGGCTTGGTTAGTTATAGTAACTATCATTAGCTCCTGGTATTTTAAAACTGTGGAGGCTGGCGAAGAATGTTTAGTAATCAAAGGTTTTCAAACTGGAGACGTAGTTCCCTATCAAAATATTAAATGGCTTAGTCAGAGTTATACGGGACGCCCCTCTTTATATATTAGGTATCAAGCAACCCCTGGTAAATTTAAAACTATTATCACTGTTCCAAAATTATATACTAAATCCCAATTTTCCAAAGCCCTCTTCCATCCTTTTCAAGAATTAGAAATGACCATCTTTATTAGAGAGCAAATTAAAAAATATCAGCCTAATTATAATCCTGACCTAGAGCCATCGTCATGGCTATTTTTTGGGATAATTTTGCTATCGGGCGTGCCTTTTCTGGCGTTATCAATAGCCCTCTTAAACTAACAAAAAACAACCAACTCCAAAAAGGGATTGGTTGTTTTGTTTTGGTGGGGGCGTTAGTATGATTTGGGAATATGGCTCGTTAATAATAGATATGTTGATATTATAGCTTTAGGCAAATAAAAAAGGAAGTCTGATGTTCTAGACCCCCTTTGTTAAATGGCTAAGCTTGTCTTGACCCAAATGGATGTTTTTTTAAGAAATATTTGTTTGATGTGGAAAAATAAATTTTCTTTTTTGCGACAACCGAACCGATATGCATTATCTTCACTTCGGGAAAATATAATACTCGGTATTTACGGTCAAGATTTTTGAGCCTAAGGCAAAGGTCTTCCTCTTCTTTATAAAGAAAAAAGTTTTCATCAAATCCGTTGATTTTATCAAAAACCGATTTCTCAATAAGGAAAACTGCACCAGATACCCAGGCACACTCAGTTTCTTGTTCGCGATTTTTCCAAAATCCTAGGCCTAATTCGTTTAATACTTTAACCAATAATCCTTTATTTTCTCCATGGTCCCAGGCTTGATTATTGCCTTGTTTATTATAGAGTTTAGGACCAATAACCTTTATTGAAGATTCTTCAATCATTCTTTTATACAATCTTTCGATGCTTTCTTTTTCTTCAATAACAATATCAGGATTTAGTAAAAGTAAATATTTAGCCTTAGTATTCTTAGCTAAATAATTATGGCCACCACCAAAACCAAGATTTTTTTGGGATTGGTAAATTTTTAGACTTTCTTTCTGAAAATCGCTGAAAAAACTTTTTAAGTCTGACAAATCATCATTTGAATTATTATCTAAAATATTTATTTCAAAAGATAATTGACTGTCAGATAGATTCTGGAAGACTGATTGTAAACAATTAATAAGATACGATTTTGTATTAAAATTTACAATCTGAATGGATAAATCAATTATGTTTTTCATGGCGTATTTAGATTTAAAAGTTAAATAATTTGATTAATTACTAAATCCGCCTAAATTTAGACGATCTTGGTAATTAACCAAATATAACCTTGTTTGTAAACGGACTATTGTAATAACTAAATTGTAGCATTTTTGTCAATTATTGTCAATAATAACAAAAAAGTACCAGATTTTATCTAATACTTTATAGTGAGTCGAGCGAGATTTACCCCTGTAGGCATAAACTTCGAATCCCTCTAAATCTACATAAATAAAATAGCCAATCCTGTTTAGGATTGGCTATTTTATTTATGTGGGCCGAGCAGGATTCGAACCTGCGAAGGCGCAAGGCCAGCAGATTTACAGTCTGCCCCGGTTGACCGCTTCGGTATCGACCCAATTAACTTATTTCACTATAAATAAATTATCACTCATTGTCAACAAAAACAAAAACTCCAGCTTTTAAGAGCTGGAGTGATAACATTGAAATTATTTTAACCAGCCAAACCAACAATAACGAATTTAACTAGAATATAGGAAGTAAAGACAATAGCTAAACCAATAATCGCCCAGACAATAATATCTCGTCCCTTTTTAATCTTGTCTGGTGATCCAGCTGAAGTCATCCAAGTCAGACCGCCATAAACAAACATTAACAGGGAAACGGAACCAACGAGGCTTAAAACAAAATTAATAAGACGGGCAATTAGAGTATTGACGTCAGTGATGCCGAGTGGGTTGGGGAGGACTTGGGGAGTAACTTGAGAGACATCTGGTGGTTTAGGGGTAACAGTACCTAATGAAGGCGGATCAACTTCACAACTATCAAAACCACCATTCGATGCACACGTAATTTGACAAGATGTGCAATCCGGCATACTGAATGAACTATTTTTGCAATTACAAGTTGAGCCAGCACTAGCTGTAGAACCGAACAAAAAAAATATTGAAAATAAAAAAACTAGAAAACCTGATTTAAAAATTATATTTTTATAATTCATAGAGTCTAAATAAATAAATACTCTTTTATTATAACATAGATATAAAAAAAAGGGATAGGCCGTTATGGTCTACCCCTTCGATAAAGTTTTGAAACTTTACCATTGAATTGTTATGCTAGATTCTAATCCACTGCCCTTAAAAATTAAAGTGCCTTCAGAATTAAACCTAAAAACATAAGTACCATACTCTTTAACTAGCTCTTTTGAGCCGGCACTGGTAATCATATTAATCGGAGCACCGTGGACCGTTAATCTTACCTCTGTACCCTGCGAAAAAGATTTGTTAGATAACAACTGTTCCGTGCCGGTAAAGGTTAAAATTTCCGATCTCATAGATTGCGTTTTATTAATCTTAGCCTGACTATTATCATTCTTACCATAACCTGGCAAATAATGAAGAGACAAACACAAAATCAATATGAAAGTCATGATAATCTGAATTGGCGTAGCTAACTCAGATTTTGACTTAAGGACGGATTGCAGGTAGGCCAAAAGCATTAGGGCTAATATGTAGCTAATCACGTTACTTAAAAAGAAGTTAACGCCATGGCTAAGTAGCAATAGTGATAACCCCCAGTAAAGCAAACCAGGAAAAATTGAGCTGATAGCTAAATTCATCAATTGCTCTCCAGTTGGCCATTTAAATCCAGTCGATGGCGGTGATGGCGTCTGATTGGCGGCTTCAGTATTATTATTGACTGGATTAGCTGAAAAAGCCGAACCACCTCTGTAAGTATTAATTTTTGACATTTCTACTTATTCTTTTATTGATTGTTATGATTTTTTTAGGAATCTGATTATTATTATCATCGTCCTGTTCAATATCAACATCTTTTTTAGAAGATAACGATTTAGGGCCATTATTAAAAGCATTAAATCCCCAACCAGTAGTAAAAGAATCATTAAGCTTACCGTGACCAGAGTCATCCATATAAGTAATGTTTCCTTTTTGAGAGGCCGTAGCAATAGTTTCTAGCTTTTTTTGCTCGTTAATAAATTTAAGAGCAACTAAACCGTTAACTCCGGCTTCAGTTTTAATAGAAGTTAAAGTCTTAGTTCTCATTGTGTCTTTTTCGGCGGAAATTGGTTTTTCATAGTTAACAATATTTTCCAATTTTTCCTTTAGGACTTGTCCTTTTCTTCTTTCCATTCCCACTTCACTTCTAGATTTTTCAGTCTCTAAAGTATTCATGACATCAATTGGAAAAAATTTAAGTAACTTGACTCCAACTTCTGATAAAATTTGAGGGGCGAGGTCAGTAATTAAGTTTGTACCCCAATCTGGTTCTGCAAAACCGTCGTTTACACCCTCATTGCTTAATGTCTTGATAAAAATGATCACTTTCATTTCTACTAAGCCTGCTATAAAACTATAAGCATCGGTTTTTTCATAAATCAATTTTATAGAATCTTGGCACTCAATTTCAACACCGTATTTGAGACGAACATAATCACCATCAGCTGGCTCAACATTAGTATCACTACCGTAGATAAATTGATCGATGTCTTTTTGCGATAAACCACTTCTTTCTCCACTTAAAATAAAAAGAGTTTGATGATTCATCGGTACTAAAGTACCATCACTTAAAAAATTAAAATAATCAAAGGGGTAAACTATACTTGGTTTAATAGGTTCCAACACTTCACCACACCATTCATAAACCAATTCATGTTTAGCCTGAACTACGACTCTTTTTAACCAACGTACAATGACGATAACAATTGCTGGCAGTATTATCATAGCAAATGCTATTAATAATGATGTCAGAAAAAAATGATAAATTACTCCGATAGTAATTATTACCAAAGCGATAACTAAAGCTATCGCCGTTGACCAAAAAGCTAGCTTTAACCAGGCTGCTAAAAATACTTTTTTTGCATCCATTTTTTAATCTCCTTATTTTTTAGTTTATTTTATTTAATTTTTAAAGAGCCTTCTTTGCCGTAGCATCAATAGCTCAATTGAATTCTCCTAATTATACCACTTTTTAATAGTTATGTCAACACTAGGCCAGTTATCTAAAAAGTCACTTAAAACAGCCAAAACAAAACTCCTCCCCGCTCTTGGTATCACTCTAAAATTTATGTTATAATAAAAACATAAATCACGGTTTATTTATCTATGAATTTATTGAACCTTATCTCAAAAGAAGAGCCGATTGGTGGCCTAGAAATAGTTGAGGACACCATCAGATTTGCCCGTTTAAAGAGGGTTAAATCGGGTCTTAAAATTGAACTTTTAATTGAAGAAAAAATATCCAGCCCAGGAGTAGCTAAGGGCGATGATGTCTTGACCGCCAATCTTTTAAAATTTGCCAAAAAGAATCATATAGAATATGTCATTGTGTCGATACCGGCCGATAATGTTTTTGTTAAAACCTACAACTTCCCCTCGACCATGCCCGATGAAAAAATAGACGAATCCATGCAGTTGACCGTTGATTTACAACTACCAAAAAAAAGATCGGAAATTTTTTGCGACTTCATGAAGATAACCGAAGGTGAAGAAAAAAAAATCTTACTTTCTTGTGCCGGTCAAGATTACATAGGTGGCCTTATTTCAAAAATTAAAAAAGCGGGACTTAAAATTGTCGCGATTGAAAGCCATCCTTTAAGTCTAGCTAGAGCCATTAAACAAAATAAAGATGAGGCTGTTTTAGTCGCTGAAAAGGGTCCAAAAATAACCTCCTTGGCTGTCATTAGAAATAACCAACTCATTTTCTCCTGGTCGATCCCTAATGATAAAATAGCCAGTGGTCTCTCTAAAGAAATAACCAGGATTGCTAATTATCACGACTGGTTTAATATACCTATTAAAAATTTAATTTTATTAGGTAATTTTACCGCCACCGAAACTAAAAAACTACCTCTTAAAATTACTGATATAGAACTTCCGGACGAATTAAAACAAGCCCCCAAAGATTCTAAATGGCTGATTTCTTTAGGAGCCGCTTTAAGAGGGTTAATCCCTCGTAAAGATGATCGGCAAATTAGCTTAATGGCTATCGGTACGGAAACTGCTTATCGCCAAGAAAAAGCTCTGGCGACTGTTAATTTTTTTGTAGGCATTAGCACGGCTCTATCAATTTTCTTTGTAGTTATTTTTATTGCTACCTGGTCGCTCTTAACTGCCATGCAAAATAATTACAGCCAACAAATATCTTCTTTTAACCTCTCTCCATCCTCAGAAAACTCTTCTGCTTTAAAAGAAAAAGCTAACGCTTTCAATGATTTAATTGGTCAAATTGGCTCTCTAGTTAAAAAAGAACCGCACTGGAGCAAGATAGTTAACGAAATTAAAAACAAAACTACGGCTGGTATTATTGTTAATAATTTATCATTGCCCAGCGCCGAAGGTCAGTTTTCTGTAACTGGCTCAGCCGCTGATCGTGAAGCTATTAATACTTTAAAAAAATCTTTTGAATCTTCAGAGCTATTTACTGAAGTCAGTATTCCCCTGACCAACCTAGGCAAGAAGGCCGATATTCCTTTCTCTATGACTTTTAAAATAAAAGATAGTCAGTTAATTTATTCCCAATAAAAATGTTTAAAAATAAATTTACACTCAAAATAATCATTAAGATAATTATCATCCTGGTAATTATTAGTCTTTCGACCACAGCCAGTTATTTTTTAAGTAAGCAAATTAATAAGATTAATTTGTCGATGGCTGAAAAGAAAGACATGGATTATCTTATTTCTAATCGTGAAGAAGTTAATAATAGAATTAAAACTGATTTTTTAGAGGTTGATCCCGACTATCAAACTAAAATTGATAATGCTCTGCCCTCCGTCTATAATGTTCTATCTTTTGTTGATGTCATGGAAAGCTTAGCTAAGAAATATTCCTTTAAGCAAACCTTGAATTTTAATCAACCAACGCCGGTCACCGATGTCAGCGGCCCCGTGGCTCTAACGGCTATTAATTTCAACCTAACTATTACTGACACTAACATTGATACCTTTATTAATTACCTACAGGACTTTGAAAAGTTACCTTATTTTACCTCTATCGATAACATTAGCTATTTAGGAAACAGTGCTAGTGGCTGGCAGAATAATTCATCAATCAATATTAGCGGTAGTTTTTATGCACATCAATAATTCTAAAAAAATAGTAATAAATAAAGATGGCGTAATTTATGCCTTAATTTTTGTTTTATACGCTACTCTAGTCGTGTTAGTTTTTGTTTACGCCACCAAGTTCTTACGCGATACTCTTAACACTGCTCTAAGCACCCCGGCTGGAGCGACGATTGAAGCTAAGTATGGACAGTTGGACTTAGGAAATTATGTTTTAGTCGCTGATAAATTAGGACTTAAAAAACCGTCTGTTAATCAAATTGTAACACCAGAGGTAATAAATCCAGTAGCTAGCCCCACTATCGAAATTGCGACCAACTCTCCAGAAATAATCGCCAGTCCTACCCCCGAGGTAGTGACTATTAGTCCTGCTCCAGAAGTTATGCCAATTGTCGCCCCCGAAGTAGTCACACCAGTGATTACTCCAGTAGTAGTAGAACTTAGACCCCTGATTGTTATTTTTAACTCGACCGGCCAAGCTGGTCTCGCTGCTAAATTAAAAAATCAACTGACAGCTGTTGGCTATTCAGTTCTTGAAACTGGCAACATTAAACCAATTATCAACAATACCATTATTAAAATTAAAACTAGCCTTAATCCAGACTCTAAATATCTAGCCGAAATAAAAAAAATCGTAGCTCTTAATTACGATTTTGTCCTAGAAAATTTAGCTGAGAGCTCCGACCACGAAGTAGAAATAATTATCGGCAGTAAGTAGTTTAGAGTTCCTGCCAAGCATAACTAGTAATTAATCCATTAACATCCAGGTTAACGTTAACCTGGATTTTTCTTTTAGCATCCCCCATTTGGCCTTCAACATTAATTATCTTGGGATTGTAGCCAGCACCAACAGTTACCACAGCACAAGCTATTTGAGTAGCACTACAACCACCACTAGTGGCATCGAAATTGTAAGTACCAACGTAATCCTTATTTCTAACTATTCTTTCTAAAGCATCAGAAGCACCTAACTGGGCATAGTTTAAAGCCTTACCGGAATTATTAGATTCACTAACCGAGACATTATCAGAAATGCTGATGGCAGAAATCAAAACCCCGATTGAGATAATCAAAGCCATTAACACCAAGACGGTGGGAATGGAGGCCATACCTCTTTGATTGTTATTATATTTCTTCATATTAAAAATCTTGATTCAAATCAACGCTGGTCTTGTCACTTTGACTATACTGCCAATCAGGACTGGTACTATTATATGATCCAGCTATATTTATTTCCACACTAAGCCTTTTTTTATTTAAAACCGTATTAATATTCTCTAGTCTATTAAAATATAAACTACTAATTTTAACCGTATCAGAAGTAATGTATTCGAAAGGTTGCGCGTCAACTTGCCTAGTAACTCTATTATTATTTAAAGTATATTTAATAGAACTGCTGGCGACTGTTAAATCCAGTAAGGTGGAACTGGCTGCCGTGGTGTTGGGCGTGGTGAGATTAGTAGCGGCCGCCACATCTCTTTTTATTTTTTCAGTAGCAAAACGAAAGTTAGAATTTAATTCACTTTTAGCCTCCACTCCGCCCCGTCCTTTATTTAAAATCAAAAAAGAATCAGCTACCACCACGGTCACCACTGATAAAATAGCAATATAGATGGTTAACTCGATAAGAGTAAAACCGGCTTTAGTAAACTTATATTTCATAATTTTAGGGGCTCCAATTAACTACTACATCATCAACTTGTGGAGTGACCGTTCCTCCTGATATACAATCATTGGAACATAGTCTAATCTTATATCTAAAATATCTTTTATTATTAAGCTGGGAATAACAATTTAATTGCATGGCCGCATTAGCAGCCGCTTCATACCAATCGCCCACCCCACAAGTGCTACCGCCCATATAATTCCAAGGGCCAGCCGAGCTATCAGCTGCGGCGACCTGAAAACGAACATGCCCCTGATCAAAACTAGGCCCGCCTAACTGTCCTTTCCAAGTAATAGAATTGTAAGCTGGACCGTCAGCGTTAGCCGTTGAATCATAAACAGCTGATATTAAATCACCATAGGGTGGATAACCAACTCCGCAACTAACTGGTTTATAGCGATGGGTCAAAATGGCTTTAACGCTTAAATTAGAAATAGTTAAACCAGCTGGATTCAAATATAAATTGTAATTATAAGAACCAGCACTAGTAGGATTAATCAGACCATAATTATCTTTATAAATAAGATTGAAATTAGTCGCTACCGCCGCATTGGCTAAAGAAAAAGCGGTGCTAGTACCTAAAGAATCATTAGTTAATGATAAAGTGCCAGACCCCGTATAAACACCGCTCACCAGAAAATAAACTGACTTAACAGGGTTAGTGATACCGGTTAAGTCATCACCTAAGTAAAGAGCAAAAGGCATAATGGTATTAGAACCTAAAACGCCAGCAACTTGCCCAACATAAAATTCAGTAGTTTTAATTTTTTCATTGCTCGAGGCGCCATCCACGCAAGTAGTTGGTGCAAATTGATAAGTAATTTCTAATTTAGCGGCTAAGCCTGAAATGGTAACGCCACTTGGTAAAATATTTAAAGTATTAGTATAGCTACCGGCACTGGTAGGATTGAGGTAATTAGAATCGTCGTGATAAATAAGTTCGAAATCAGTCGGATGACTAACACCGGGCAAAGTAAAAGTTTTGGCAGTCCCATTATTAGCATCTATTTTAAATTGGATTGAGCCGCCACCAGTATAAACTCCGCTGACTCTAAAAAAAACTTTTTTAGCAGCATTAGTCACACCTGATAAATCATTACCAATATAATAGGTGACTGGTAAATCAATGGCTGAACTTACTTGAGCTGTTTGGCTGCCAGAACCGACTACAAAAATACTGGATCTAATTTGATCACCAGCCAGCACGACATAATAAACAGGCGACAATAAAATTATGGCGATAATAAATATTTTAAGAATTCGATTGTAATTTATTGGACACATGTTATTTAACCCACATCGCTGTGGTCTTCTCGCCAGTAGCTAGGCCGTAAGCCCAGGACTTATTGGCATTACTATAATAAAAGCTAAGAGCTGAGATGGTGCCGTCTTTAAATTGGGGTAAATTACGTAAAGTACCAATAGCGTCATAAGAATCATACCAGTTAATTGGTAAATCAAAACCGCTAGACTCTGAGATTATTTCTTTAGCACTAACTATTTGATTCTCAACTACAATTATTTCATAACCTTTCTTCTTGAGGGCTGAGCCAAAAACTAATTGCCAGGAACTAGCTTTACCATCTAAACCCAGCGCACCGTTTGATTTTATAAAAACTAATTTAGCATCGCTAGACCATTTTGCAGCTTCAATTTGACTTAAATTATAAGACTCTTTAAGGGTTAATTTGGCTTTAGTAATGTAAACAGTTTCCCCTTCTGATTGAGGCTGTAATTTAATATCAAATTCACCGCGCGGCACTATCTCACCTTCGTTACTAGTAATACCGGTAGTGTTAGGAATCTTAATAGTATCATCAATAATTTGACCTTTAAAAGTTTTAGAGTCAAAGACTGGTTGACCACTTGGTTGTTTTTTTTGAAAAGCTAAAATAATAAAAACAATAATTATTAAAATTACTAAAATAATAGCAACAATTAAAATATTATTTTTATCTTTAAAATAATTCTTCATAATTTTTTAGGGGGCGAAAGAATAAGTTAAAATAAGTTCGGCTGAAGTAATATTAGTAGCTAAACTAGGATTAATATTAAAAGTATTAGCAATCGGATCAAAGTTTAAATTAGCACCGCTCACCGGATAAAGCACTTTAAAAGAATTACCATTAGAAGCAATGCTATAAGTGGAGGTAGCCTGATTATTAACGGAAACGGCGACATTATTAGTACCTGAATTAGGAGAAAAACCAGTTAATTCGATGAAAGCATTTTTAACTGATACGGAATTTTCAGGAACGTAAACTGAAAAAGTTGAACTAGTGGCATTGCCCCCCGTAATTACTCCAGCCACACTACCGACATAAAATTTAGTAGTTTTAGCTGGCTGAGTAACATTAGCGGTCGTAAAAGAACAATAAGGAGAAACGGCGGACCGTAAAGAAACATTGCCGGCACCATCAATCGACTTAACTCGAAAATAATAAGTCGTATTGGAATCTAAATTACTTAAAATCAAACTATGACTAAAAGCAGTAGGGTCCGGGGTGACTGGATAAATAACAGAAGCTGTTAAATTAGAATTTTTACTATATTCAATTTGACCAGTCGCTGATTCATTAAGCGTCCAAGCAATAGTCGCGCTATTAGTTAAGAGCGAACTAATAGCATCGGCACAAGTATTAGCACCAGCAAAAGTTATTACTGGTCCAGTTTTATCAATTTTAAAATCAGTCGCCCCTTCACCGTTGCCACCATATGATACCCAATTACTATAATAACTAGTTCCACTACTAAGATGTCTAGTTCTAGCCTGCCAATGATAAACACCGTCACTTGGTGTAGTGGTGATAGCACAACCGTTAGCTAAAACACTACAATCAATTGGTCCTGGTGCGGCTTTACCTGTTCCTTCAACGGCCGACGCACAAGAACTAGCACTAACACAAGAAAAGGCTGTGCCAACTAGTTGATATTCAATTTGCGGATATAGAGTGCCACCAGCAAAATCAGCTAACATGGTCATAGTAAAATAAGTATTAGTTGAACTGGAAGTAGCGCCAGTAGTTAGGGCTGAAGTTAAAGCTGAATCTTTAAATTGATTGAGAACGGTGGGGTCACTAGGAACAGGCGACAAGACACTAAAAGAAGCGCTGTTATTGGATAGATAAGTATTAGAAGTAAGATTAACAACACCATCAATGGCACTGGCTGGCACTGTTGTGACCATAGCCGTATTAGTCCAACTAGTAAAAACTGTAGCTAAGGAAGCGGAAGTAAAAGTGACTTTATTATTAGCATCAAAAATCGTGGGGCACGTGGCATTATTTTGACAGAAATGATTACCATTAACCGTCACGGCTGCACCCACAGCACCAGTGGTCGGGCTTAAACTGGTGATACGTGGCAAAATTCTAAAACCACTAACCGTATAAGTATGACTTTTATTAGCTGAACCAGTACCCTGTTGCATAATCACACTACCTGTGTAAATACTATCAGAAATAACGGCTGGGACTTGCACGACAATAGCGGTATTGCTCCAACTATTAGTAGTAGCCGAACTAGCTGGTGATGAACAAGTTATACTATCGCAACCTAAAATTCTCACCCAACCACCAGTTACAGCTGTACCAAAACGAGTCCCGTTTAAAGTAATGAGACCATCAGTATCAGCGGCACTATATTCGCGAGCCGCATTAGCTATGGCTGTTGGAACTGTAATTGAAGTGACTTGCGGAAAAACATAAAAATTTAAACTATTGCTAGCTGTACTTCTAGCTGTAACAGTTAACGCTCCAATGCCCCCAAAATTAGCCCCCCAATCAGCATCAGTGTCACCTGCTACACCTGAGTCAGTTAAAAAAGTAATAGAAGTATCACTCCAAGCAGTAACATTAGCGCTAGCTATTTGATGAGTACCAATTTTAATATTAGAAGTAACTGTTGAGCGATTAGCCGCTCCTGGATCAGCTCCAAAATCTGTACCAGTGATAGTTATTGATTGTCTAAAACCGGCGCCCCCACCAATTCTGGCACCACAACCAGTAGTAGCACAATTGGCATAATTTAAAGTAGTATCGGTCGTATTTGTATAAGAAGTCACAGAAGGAGGCACAACTATTTTTGCACAAATTTTATATTCAGTATAAGCGGCCGGACCACCAATATGTGAATTAGTTATTTTTTGCATGGAGGCCACAATAGTATCATATCCAGTACAATCAGTTGCTTGATAAGCAATTGTTACGGCACCAGATGCAACCGACAAACAAGCATTATTTGCATAGTTGGCTTGAGTATTTTGTTCAACGTGAGCATTAGTAACACCTGACAACTTTACAATATTAGCGTAGTTGCCAGAACAAGTTGTGCCGAGCCCCGTGACGCCAGTACAACAAATCACATTACTCGCATAGTTAGCGGTAGTTTGAGCCGGCAGTTCCGCGTGAGCGTTAGTTGAACCTGACAATCTTAAAACTACGGTTCCAGAACAACTCGCTGCAGTTGTAAGCGAACATGACAGAGTAGCTGCTTGAGCTGAACTGGAAAAAGCCAAAGCAAAAAAGAGCATTAAACTAAATACTTCAAAAAATATTTTTATTTTTTTTATATAATTCATAAGCTAAAAGCCCCCTGCAAATTTCTAACGGAATTCCCAAATAACAATTCTTCCAGCCGCTCCAGCTCCACCTAACGCAGCGGTTGCAGCACCAGTGGCGGCGCCAGAGCCACCAGATCCGGTATTAACTGTAGCAACAATACCAACCTTAGCAGTTGCGGAAACATTACCACCGACTTCAACGCCGCCACCGCCTAAGGAAGTTGAACCACCATTACCAGACATATTAGTTGACGTCGTGGTACTTGTTTGACCAGCACCACCAGGAGAACCAGCCGCATTTACTTCTCCATTAGTAGAAATTGCACCACCTGCTCCACCAGCTGTAAATTTGATAATTGCTGAACCAGCCGCTGTTGTACCACCAGCACCACCAGGAGCTGTAAGAGTAATCGTACCAGTATTAAAAGTTGTACTACCACCAGCACCACCAGTAGCACCAGCCGAAGCCGTGCCACCAGCACCAATGGCATAGGAATAAGAACCAGAAATTGGTGCAAGCTCATAACGAAGATAAGAACCAGAGCCACCACCGCCAGCAGCACAACCCGCAGTTGCCGTACAAGATCCACCGGCGGCACCACCGCCCCAAAGTTCAATTCTAATTTTATTAGTACCAGCCGTTGGAGTATATGAGGTACCAGATATAAGTGAGGTAATATTAATAAAAGCACCAGTTACCGGGGACCAAGTACCATCACCCTCCCAATAATTATTGGCCGCTGCACCGGTACCACTGCCTAAATTAGTTACCGGTAAATTACCAGTCACCTGACTAGCTAAATTAACCACGACATCACCAATTTCCGCCCAAGTATGTCCGGGGTTTGGTGCCGCCGCTTGAATAATTGTGATAACTGACAGCGAAACCGAAAAGAGTAAAACGATACTCAAAAAAATGTTAAGCGTCAGTTTTAATTTTGGTTTTTGTTTTAGTTCGCTCATAATTTTAATATTAAATATTGAATTTTTATTTATTAATTAGCTTGTAATTTTAAACTACCCGGCGTACCACTAGTATCAATATTAGTAGCACTTTCATACAGAGTACTTGGACAACTAACAGGTGCTCCGCCAGTACCACTCCAATTCGTCTGATGACACACTTGATTGCGCCAACGGGTTAAATAATAATCTTTACTTGTGGTAAGTGTACCATTTAACCAAGTAACTGTCACCGTAATTTTTTGAGTAGAAGGGTCATCACTATTACCAGTTGTACAAGGCGGTACGCCAACCGTAGTAATTATCGTTTTAGTAGTATCATCGCGACAAACATTGGAGATAATAAAGTATCTAGTATAATTCAGACCATTAACCGTTAAACTTTCGTCCCCCAAAGCAGTCGACCAAGCACCACCATTTTTAATGGTGTAATAATGATTAGTGGGTCCTTTTAACTTACTATAAATATTTTGCCATTTTTCAAAACTAACACTTTCAATCGCCTTACCCGCTTCATCAACTAAACCAGTCGCGACTTTATTTTCAGTTGTCCATTTATTAGAATTTAAACTCATCACGACTACTTGAGCCACTATTGGGATAATAATCGCTACTACACCAATAACAATTAGTATCTCTAGCAGTAGTGACCCCGGTTTGTAACTATTATTTTTCATGACTTAATTAATTAGACCTTGGGCTTGGATAAAAATTGGACGTTCAGTTAAGCCAGCTTTAATAATAATACTAGACGAAGCTACCTGACCACTTATTTTAGTAAATAAAATATCAGAATTTACTCCTTCAGCCGGAGAGCTATAGGTTATGCCGCTGGGTAAATAACTAGTTACTAAAGTTGCTTTAGCTAAATCACTATAATTAGTGGGGGTAGAAAAAATTTCATAATAATCACTAGCTCCATTAACAAAATGAATGCCCCAATTTTTATCTTCCAAGCCATTCATAGCTTTATCTCTCGTATTTCTTAAATCGTAAATAATAACTTTAGCGCTATTTTCTAGCTGAGCGCCACCCACAAAACTACCATAGAAATCACGAGAAATAGAAGCAATTATAACTATCATGCCAATAACTAATACTAATTCTAACAAGGTAAAACCATTTTTATTTTGTTTAGACATATTAATTAAACTGACCAACCATTCCGTAAATTGGTAACAAAATAGACACGGCAATTAAACCAACGACTAAACCCATAAATAATAATAATAATGGTTCCAGTAAAGTCGTTAAATCCTTGAGAGCGCTACTGACATCGGATTCATAAAAATTAGCAAAATTTTTCAAAACTGTATCAAGGGTGCCAGTCTTTTCCCCCACTGCCACTAAGCTAATTAAAAAATTAGGAAATAAGTCTGGGCTATTTTTTAAAGCTCTAGATAAAGCAATACCATTTTTAAGATCATCATTAGCTTTTAAAATAGCTTCTTCATAAACATCATTACCCACAGCTCTAGCTGTGAGGCTCAGCGATTCGGAAATAGATAAAGCACCGCTAATCAGTCCGCCCAGAGTTCTGGCAAATCTAACTAAGACTATTTTTTTGATTAAATTTTTAACTATCGGGATTTTAAACATGGCTACCGACAAAAATCTCTTACCACCTTTAGTTTTTCGAAAATACATAATAAAACCAATCAGACCACCGACTACCACAATATCTAATAACGGACTAAAAATTAAAGCATTGCTGATCTGAACTAAAACCTTCGTTAAAAATGGCAATTGCACATTATTCTGAGTAAAAGATTTGGTTAATTTTGGTAACACAAAAGTTAGCATGATAGTGACAATGCCTAAAGAAGCGATGATTAAAATTATAGGATAAGTTAAAGCTCCTTTAACTTTTTTAATTAATTTGTATTCCCTGTTCAAATGTCTATTGAGTTCTTCCAGTGATTTATCCAGTTGACCAGAACTCTCGCCAGCCTTAATCATACCGACAAAAATTGGAGAAAAGTAACGGCTATTTTTTTCAAAAACACGAGATAGCGGCTGGCCGTTTAAGACGCTAGTTTGAGCTTCAATTAAAAACTTCTTAACAATATTTTTAGTGGTATCAGCCACTAGTATTTCTAAGGCTTCACTCAAACTTAAACCAGCTTTAATAGTCGCCGCTAAATTACGGATTAAAACAATTTTATCTAAAGCTGAAAAACTTTCAAAAATGGCCTGAGATTTAAGCGAAGCAACGGACCCTTTTTCTTCGCCTCTAAGTTCAATTTTAATGGGCGTCAGGTGTTTCTGCGTTAAAGAGGCTACTACCTCTTCTTTATTTAATGAGTTTATCTCACTCGAAACTATCCGGCCTTCCTCATTCATGGCTTCATAAATAAATAAGCTCATAGGACAAAAATTTATTCGCTAGTTACTCTTAATATTTCATCAACTGTGGTTAGCCCGCGCTGGACTTTTTCTAAACCATCTTCGAACATCGACACCATGCCGCCGGCGACAGCGGCTTTTCTAATTGAGTTAGCCGATAAAGTTTCAGTAATTAATGATCTAATCTTGTCATCAACCACCATAATTTCAAACAGACCAATCTGTCCTGAAAAACCAGTCCCTTCGCAAACTTTGCAACCTTTACCGCGATAAGCTTCTTTAGGGACTAATTTAGTTTTATTTTTAGCCGTAGCGCCAAACAGAGCTAATTGCTTAGTAATTAAAGTTTTTTGTAAGACTGGTAATTTATAAGACTCCACGCAAGAGGTACAAATTTTTCTAACCAAACGCTGAGCAATCACTAAATTAAGAGTGGAAGATAGTAAAAAAGGCATAATACCCATATCTATCAAACGTGGAATAGCCGAAGGGGCGTCATTAGTGTGTAGTGAAGATAAAACTAAGTGACCAGTCAAAGCTGAGTGAACGGCAATATCCGCCGTTTCATTATCACGAATTTCTCCAATCATAATAATATCAGGATTTTGACGCAACAGAGCCCTTAAACCATTAGCAAAAGTAACTCCCGCTTTAGTGTTAACCTGAGTTTGGTTGATACTGCCAACCTCATATTCAATCGGATCCTCGATGGTGGTAATATTAACTTTTGGAGTATTTAAAATATGAAGGATGGAATAAAGAGTGGTGGTTTTTCCGTGACCAGTCGGACCAGTAACTAGAATCATGCCGTGTGGTTTTTTAATTTCATCTAAAATTAAATTCTCTAAACTTTCATTAACACCCAAATCAACTAACGATAAAGGCTTAGTAGAACTCTTAAGCAAGCGCATTTCTACTTTTTCACCGTTTAAAACCGGCATGATATTAACTCTGATATCAACTTTGCCGCCCTCTTCTAAAGTAAAATGAAAACGTCCATCTTGAGGAATACGATGTTCATCAATTTGCATGCCGGCCAAAATCTTAACTCTGGCAATTAAAATTGGGCTAATATCTTTTGGCAAAGATAAGATTTCTTGCATCACACCATCCACGCGATATCTAATTAATAATTTTTTAGGTAATGGTTCAAAGTGGATATCGGAAGCATTCATCACCACGGCATTTTCCAAAACACTATCTAAAATACTAACAATCGGCACAGCCTCGGCCATGCGAGCCATATCAGTTTCACCGCTGAGTGAAATTGACTGCTTAATACTTTCATCAATAATCTGATTAAAATTAGTACCAATGGTTTTACGATATTGTTTAAAAACAAAATTTAAACTAACCGAAGAAGTTAAGTAAACATCTAGCCATAAATCTAATTTATGACGAATAAAATCTATCGTCTCTAAATCTAGAGGGTTAAGCATGGCAATTTTGGCAGTTTTAGCCTCCTGATCATATTCAAAAATAACTGCCCCTTTGCTTTTAACATAATTTTCCGGCAGCAAACTTAAGGTCTCCGGAGGAATAACTACTTTTTTTAAATTAATAATCGGCACCTCAAAATAAGGAGCTAAGAGCTCTAACAAATAGTCTTCCGTTATTTCTTCGCGACCAATTAAAACGTTAGTAATTGATTGTCCGGCCCGAAAAGATTCGGCCTTAGCTATCTCAAAAGCCTTCTCGGTAATCATACCTGAATCTAACAAAATTTCTTTTAATTTTTCATCTTTAATGTACATCTTAATTAAGATATTTTTTTAAAACTATCAATTAATATTATAGCATAAAAAATCCAAAAAAATAAACAGAATTTTTAAATAATCAGGACCGATAAAGACAAAAAATTAATTAGATAAGTACCAAAAAGGAAAATGATTATAGAGCTTAAAATAATAGGTAATGCTAAGCCAGTCTGATTCTTCTTAAACACTAATAAATTAAAGACTGAAAAGATAATAGCCAGCAATAAAAAGAGGGGCACCAGCAAGACCACGTGAGGCCAGGAAACTAGTAAACTAATTAAAAATACTAAGTTCAGCTCTTCCTTGGTAATTATATCAGCCCGATATTTTCTAATTAATCTTAAAACCAAATAAAAAGCTGAAGCAAAAACTAAGACTAAAATATTGGCAGCGAAAAAATGAAAAGCACTGTAATGCAAGAAATAAGTAATAGATTGATACGGTGGCAAAAATAAACGACTAAAGGCGGCATTTTGCCAAACCATATATTGTAAGCCTGATAACAGTAAATCAAATAATAAAGTAGCACCAATTAAGATGTAGATTAATCGACTAGAGGTTAGTTTCTGTAAAAAATTAAAACAGCTTTTTTTAGAAAAAAAGTGATTAAGGGCAACTATCAATAAAATAAGCCCAGAAAAGACTAATGGTGTCCAAGTTAAAAACCCAGAAAAAAATAATTTGGCTAACATGTTATTTAAGTATTTATTTAATTAAAACGGTCTCCAGATGCTACGAAAATTATAACAAAAAACAGCCCCTAATTAAAGGGGCTGTTTTGATATTAAGAATTGATTAAAAATCAGTTCCAGCACCAAGGATGGATAAATCAGTACCTACTTCAAATAAGTTGGCATTATTACCACCGTCTTTAGTCATTTTGTTATCATCAACGGTGTAAGCATTACTTTCCAGTCTGGCATTAATTTCATATTTCTTAGTTGATTCCATACAAGCATAGCGATAAACCAAGTCAGTACTAGTAGGACCAGTAACAGTCATAGTGTTAACAGGATCAATTGGTAAGTTGGAAATTGGAGATCCACCTGGTAAAGCTGATAAATTAACTGGCAACCAACCAGTACCATCAGTCTTAGCTAAGTTGGCATTAGTGGCTTGTTTACCACCAAAAGTAGAGGTGAAAGTTGTACCATCTAAAACTTTACCAGTAATTGCTGCTCCTGGGGCATCACTTGGGTAACTATAATAAATTTGATCTTCACCAGCTTTCCAAGTAGCCGCACCGGAATCCCCTTTACAACCAGTATTACTAGCGGCTCCGGCCATGTAAGGCGTTGTTACACTAGTTGAATATAAACCTAAGGCTGTTTTAAGTGTTGATAGATCTGACATTCTTTGGGAGTCACGAGATTTCTTCAAAGTTTCAGCTGGATCAAGCACGAGTACTAAGATAACTGACAAAATAGCAATAATAGCTATTACAATCAAAAGTTCTAGCAATGTAAAACCTTGATTTCTTGTTGAATTTTTATTCATAAATTTTAATAAAATACTTCAAATAAATAATGAAGGTACTTTATCTTATTGTTAAGCTTTATCTATTTTTATTGTCAATCTTTAGTTGTTCTTATATTTTAGCAAATTATTAAAAGCTAAGCAATACAAATTATAACCACCGATTGAATAGCTAGAGTTTGAGCCCAAAAACCTAGGCTATTTCCATGCCTTCTATATTATGATAATATTTAATTATAATTAGACACCTATACACTTATGGAAAAAAATAATAAAAAATTGCTACTAGCTGAAGACGAGAGAGCTATTGCTAAAGCTTTGCAACTAAAATTAAGCTTATCTGGCTTTGACGTTGAACTAGTTAATAATGGCGAGGACGCTTTAACGGCCATCAAAGCCAAAAAGTTCGACTTATTACTACTGGATATTATGATGCCTAAAATGGACGGCTTTACTGTTATGGAGGAGATGAAAAAAATGAAAAACAAAACCCCCGTTATTATTCTATCCAATCTCAGTCAAGAAGAAGATGCTAAGCGCGCCCAAGAATTAGGGGCGATCGACTTTTTTATTAAATCAAACACACCTCTAACAGAAATTATCAGCAAAATAAATAAATTTTTAAATATCTAAATAAGTGCCAAAAAAACCAGCGTCTATCTTAATTTCTTTCATCTTAAATAAAGAGTAGTTTTACTATATGCCCTCTAAATCAATTAAAAAAGGAATTATTACTAATGTCACCTGGATATTGCTGGTTACCGGTCTGATTACCATCTCCATTATCTTGCTGTTAACTTATCAGCAAATGACTAACCAAGAAATTAAAGCCCTGAAAGAATTATCTCTAGAAAAAAGCAATAAAATAGCCACCTTCTTACAGGGTTCTAGCGATTTAGCTGGACATATAGCTTCTCTGCCGGAAGTAAAGAGTTGGATGGAGAACCCTGACTCCAACAATATAGAAAAAACTTTAAAACTGTTAGATAGTTTCAATATAAATAAAAAATACTCCGCTATTTATCTATTAGATAAAACTGGTACCGCTCTCATTTCCACTGAACCAACTTTTACTGGCAATAATTATTCTTTTCGTCCTTATTTCAAAAAGGCTATCAGTGGCCAAGCTAACATGGATGTCGCTATTGGCGTGACCAGTTTACTCCAGGGCTATTATTTTGCCGAGCCCATTACTAAAGAAAATCAGGAAATAATCGGCGTACTAATTATCAAGCTTGTTCCCAACAACCTTTACAATATATTTAAAGCCGAAACCAGGAATGCCAATAATCACATTATGCTCACTGATCAATTCGGAGTTATTTTATATTCTGACATTAAAGAAAGAATATTTTCCAGTCTTGGTCAATTAAGCCCCGAGGCTAAAGCCCGGATCCAACAAGACAAGAAATTCTTAAATATTAGTATTAGCCCTCTGCAATATCAAGGAGCGCAAGAAATGCTAGCTTGGCCCAAACAAGAAGTGACTACTTACAGCTTCCTTGATCCAGCTGATGGTCAACGTGAAATTATCGCCGTAGCGCCAATTAAAGACTATCCACTATTTTTAGTTAACGAAGATAGTTCTTGGATATCAAGTCTGTCCGCCTTCCAACTAGCGACCATCTCCGGCTTGATTATTCTCTTATCAGTCTTGTTAGTTTTACTCTTCCTGTTTCTATTAATTTCTAAACGCCTCAAACCCTTAAAAAAACTAAAGGAAATGACTAAAAATATTGGTGATGGTAATTTAGAAATTAAAAATGATATTCATAGCGGTGATGAGCTGGAAGAATTAGGCTCTTTTCTGTCAGAAATGGCCAGTAAATTACGCGAATATTATTCCAATCTAGAACAAAAAATTATCGAAAGAACACAGGAGCTTGATGCTAAAAATTCCTATTTGAACAAAACTAAGCTAGCTACTATTAACATTTTAGAAGATGTAGAAATTGAAAGAAATAAAACAACCGAACTGGCTAAAAATCTAGAAAAATTTAAATTAGCTCTAGATAATGCTTCTGATCATATTATTATTACTGACCCAGAAGGAATAGTCGTCTATGGTAATATTGGCGGTGACGGCATCGGTGATTATAAACTAGCCGAAATATTAGGAAAAAAAGCCGGATTACTTCGAAAACTACCAATGCCCAAAGAATATTATCAAAAAATGTGGAAAACAATTAAAACTGACAAAAAAACTTTCGAAGGAGAAATTAAAAATAGAAGAAAGAATGGTGAAATTTATGATGCCAAATTAACTATCTCTCCAGTCTTAAATGATAAAAAAGAAGTTGAATTTTTTATCGGCATTGAAAGAGATATTACTCATGAAAAAATGGTCGATGCGGCTAAGACAGAATTCGTTTCCCTGGCCTCTCACCAATTGCGCACCCCGCTATCTAGTGTTAACTGGTATGCCGAAATGTTACTAGCTGGCGACGGCGGACCACTCAACGAAGAACAAAAAACTTTTGTTCAAGAAATATATGCCGGCAATCAACGCATGGTAGAATTAGTTAATTCCCTCTTAAACGTTTCTCGACTAGAATTAGGAACCTTTGCCGTTGAACCGGAGCCAGTTGATGTTGTCAAAACCGCGCAAAGTGTCATCGACGAACTCCAACCGGGAACAATTCAAAAAAAGCTTAAAATTGATTTCCAATATGATAAAGAATTACCAATTATTCAAGCTGACCCCAAATTATTTAGAATAATTTTTCAAAATCTGTTATCCAATGCCGTTAAATATACTCCGGAAAAAGGCCAGATTTATTTAAAAATGAATAAAGATAAAAAAAATATACTGGTTGAAGTAACTGATACTGGTTATGGCATACCAAAAAAAGATCAATCCAGAATATTTGAAAAATTATTCCGTGCTGAAAATGTCCGCGAAAAAGACACTGAAGGAACTGGCCTGGGTTTATATATAGTTAAATCTATTATCGATCATGCCGGCGGAAAGATAAGTTTTAAGTCAATCGAAAATAAAGGGACAACTTTTTATTTAGAGATTCCTCTATCCGGCATGGCCAAAAAAAGTGGTGATAAAAGAATAGAATAAATACTAACTATAAAAATATGACCAATCAACTAGACCAGAAAACTATTTTAGTGGTTGAAGATGAAAAACCATTACTAGAAGCCATTCATATTAAACTCGAAAAGAGCGGCTTTTCAGTCGTAACCGCTCGCACAGCCGAACAAGCCTACAACCTGCTGGAAGATTCAGTTAAAATTGATATTATCTGGTTGGATCATTACTTACTTGGTAAAGAAAATGGCTTAGATTTAGTAGTTAAAATTAAGAACAATGAAAAATATAAAACTATACCAATCTTTATTGTTTCTAATACCGCTAGTGCCAACAAGGTTAAAAGTTATATCAACTTAGGCGTTAATAAGTATTATACTAAATCAAACTATCGATTAGACGATATAATAGCTGACATACGTGCTTGTCTAAAATAAAAGTCTAGCAACTTAAAAGACTATCTTCAGCTGAAGATAGTCTTTTAAAAAACAACTAGGCAATTTTTAATTAAACCTTACCGGTCAGTTCTGAAATTGTTTTTTTCAGTTCAATCATTTTCAATTCACGACCCGTCATTAAATTATTAAGTCTTTCCAGCTCATCTTTTTGATTTTGCAGTTTATCTTCCTCCTCTTTACGACTAGAAATATCATGAAAAACTCCAGCTAGGTATTTTTCTTTATTAATCAAAATAGTATTAATTGATAACTCATAATATTTTTCTATCTCATGGCTATCTACCAACTTAACTTCTAGAACATTATTTTGAGAATAATTTCCTAAAGAAAATTCGAAATTAGTAATAACTTTATCGGTTTTAACTTCAATGGCTTCTGTTATTTTAACTAGCTCACTAAATTTAGAACCTAGAGCTTTATCCCAGGAAAAACCAAAAATATTTTCACAGGCCTTATTCCAATAAGCTATTTCTGTGTTGCTATTTACAACTACTAAACCGTCGTTGATAGCGTTACTAATGGAAACTATTTTCTGCTCATTGAGTTTACTGACATTTTTAATTTTAGACAAACTTCTAAAGTACATGGATAATATAATAAAAATGAAATAAATAAAGCTCCAAACAGCCCAAAAAATAATTTTTGTTTTTATTAATTGAGCTTGGTAATAATTGTTATCAACATCAATTCCTAAAACACCAACTGGTTTATTTGTCATGGCACTTACAATTGGTGTAAATTTAGAAATATTATTACCAAATTCATCCTTATAACGAACAAGGGGCGAATATTCAGCATTAAGAGCTGCAAAAGCTTCTAGAGGTGGCTGTTTATAAACCGTTCCCGGTGCTACATAAAGAGGTTCGCCAATTGGCGTTGATTCAGAAATAAAATAAACCTTACCATCCTTTTCCGACAAAACATAAATAGATTTAATTCCTTTACTTTTAAAAAGGGTACCCATAGCTAAGACTGGTCCAGCAATCATCTGATAGTCCATGGAATTAGCCAACTCAGAAATTTTATCTGGCAATAGTTCACTTACTTGTGCGACATGTTCAGAATCAAGAGCAGCCATCGAAATATTTGCATTCCAATCTATTTCAGCTTCAAAATTCTTATCAACTTCTTTCTGCACAAAATAAAAAAGACCAAAACCAATAGCTATAAATATTCCCGATATAATCAGTAGCCAAATAATATTTTTTATTTTTTTCATAGTATTTTTAAAATATTATCTTTATTTTACCAATATCTAGCAATTATGTAAACAAAAACCGAATTGCAGATTAACAAATCGGTTTTAATTTAAATGGTATTACGAATTTAGACGGTATTCTAGCGAGAAATTGGCATTTCAACTATAGTGCCCTGAGCATCTTCAAAAGTGGTTAATTTGGAAATCTGATTAAATTGTAATTCATTAATTGAATTATCAGCTAGTTGTTGTTCTAACGGTGCCTGCGTCTTGGTTAATAATTCTTTATCAAGTATTAAATTTTCTTTAACTTTGACTAATTTACCGCCCAAATAAAACTTTTTAAAGTGGTCTAAGTTTTGCCAATCAGCTTCTAGTAAAGCTTTTTTTATTTGTTCATGGTCACCCTTGATGCCATCTAAAGCTAGAGCGCCATACATATTACCAGCTTCAAAACTACCATTATTTAGTGAAGTTTCGATATCAGTAATTATACTGCTGATTTTCTGCTCATAATTAGTAATATTTTTATTTAAAGTTTCCTGCTGAGCCACAATATTAGCTTCGATATTCTTTTGATACTTATCTAATAAATCTTTAGCACTTACTTTAATAAATTTGGAACCGTTCTCGTAAAACATTAAAAATGTCACTTCGGTATTAGTGCTTTGAGCTTTTTCCGTTAATTGCAATATTTTATCAAAGTCTTGCAAACCCTCATCGGTAGCGACATACATGGTTTTACTAGAAATATCTTCTGGCGAAATTTTTTCTAAATAAGTAATAGCCGATGATAGAGCTCTCTCGGTGGCTGACCCGGCGCTTGGTACCTTGATAATTTCGGCCGCGGCCGCCTGACTACTGTTTAATTCTTTGAGATTATTTAAGTCATCAGAAAAGAAGCCCACCTTAACTGGCATATTTTCATTGACATATTTAAGTTCATGAGCCATATTAACCTTCGATTTTTCCATCGAGGGGCTATTATCAATTAATAAAATAAATTGACCAAAGGTTCCGACTTCAAACATAGTAGACTCAACTTCAAAATTAGCATAACGACATTGATCTAGTAGCTTGGCGCGGTCACTAGCGCTTAAAGAAGCTTCTTCTTTAGCAGTAAAATTTTTGTTAGTTTCCGGATTTACTAAATCGGTAATATGAGTTTCTCCACCCGCTGGCTGAACACTTAAAATTGACTTTTCTGAAATCTGCTTAATTTGGTCGGCTGATAAGTCTGAAAAAGTATAATTATTTCGAGTTTCTTCAAATAATTTCAAAAAGGAGACAAATCTAGCATCTGATAAATTTTTATTACTGCCGCCCCAATTAGACGTTTTGCGCTCATCACTAGAACTAGCAAAAATCCAATTATGCGACATCATTTCATTAAAATTATCATTATTAATAGAAGAAAAAAAATTATTAAAATGGGCTTGTAACTCGGATTGATTTTTTAAATCAGCTTGATCAGTTTCAAAAAAACTACCGGCTTTAATAGTGACTTTTTCGGTGTTAGAAAAATCATGATGACTATCGTAAGACTGCTCATGGTCATCACCGCCATCGAGATTAACCGGTTTCTGATGTTCTATTTTATTTTGAACCTTATCCTTCGTAGTATCAGAGGCAGCATGACCAGCGTTAAATTTCAAAAATAACATAGCGGTCACAAAGGCCGCTTTAGCAAAATTAGATTTAAAGATAGTTTCTCGCAAATAACTAAGAGTAGTTTTTTGATTAGTAGCCTGTTGAGACATCAAGGCCTCAATTTCACTAGCTAAATCATGATTAACTCTTTCAACTTCTGAATCAATAATTTCTTGATCCAAGAGTTCAGTTATTTCTAATCCTAATTTTTCCTGAAGCTCTTGGGCAGCCATTTCTGGAGTAATAGTGAGACCATTATCCTCGCACTGTCTAAGATAATCATTTAGAATATTAAGTCGCACGTCAATCGGCTCGGAATCAATTAATTTCTCTGAGTCTAAATTAGCTGCTGGAGCTGGTTGATTCTCGGTCTGAGGATTCTTAATAGTTTTATGTTCAAACATATTATTCATAACTTATTTCTTTAGACTCTTGATAATATTTAAAAAATCACTTCTCACGTCTGATAAAAAATCTTCATCCTGTTGTAAAATATTTAAAGTTTCAGCTTCGTTAGCTGTTTCCATGGCTGGTGTTAAACGAGCTAATAAATTTTCTGCCTCACTAGCTGGTAAAAATAATAAGGAATCAACTAGATAGCGATTAAAATTTAAAAAAATGGCAGTTTTAAATTGTTGATATTTATGTTCATTATTTAAATCTAGAGCTAAGGAACTGGCGGCCTCACGGCATAATTCATCCAAGAAATTATAATGAATAAGAATAGGGGTAACTAATAGTTGAGACATAAATTATAATATTTATTTTTTCTTTATTATATCTTAATACCAAAGTCTTGGCTATTAACTTAATAATGACATAAAATTGATATTTAGTCAATGAGTAAACAAGGATAACAATACTTGACTAATTTGTAAATTGATTATATAGTTGCTTAACAAAGTAGGTCCTTAAAAACAACAAAAACACAGAACCATGAAAAAGATAATAATTTTTTTGATGTTGGGGTTACTGAGTTTTTCAGGTATTACCCAAAATATAACTAATTCTAGAGCAAAAGAGCTCTTTGGCTATCGCTATATCTCGCCCCGTGAAGCTGGTTTTTCTGATAATTTGGAAATTCCTTTTTCTGAAGAAGCCATTAAAGATGATTTTTCATCTTGGTATTTACCAATTAATCTTAATGGTGAAATTAAATATAGACGCCTGCTGCTGACTGACGAAATTCAAATACCGCCTGAAAAAAGTGACACTTTAAGCTTACTGGAAGCCAAAAAAGTGATTTGTCTCTTAGCCAAAATTCGCCCCAGTTTTCCTAATGAAAGCGGCATAAATGAACCTTTAAAATATTTTTTTAGGGTTAAAGATGAAAGGCCGTCCCAGTCTGGTCTAAAGTTTCGGCCAATCATCGCTTATAATAATGGTATGACTTTAATTGTTAATTTACCTTCTCTGGCTAAAGCTGGTGTCCTAAAGTCAAATTATATTTCGTATTTAATTAAAACTAACTATGGACAAGATATTTTAGGATTAGCGGTGCTCCCAAATAATATGCCGCCCATGACAGAAAGATTTATCTCTATCCTGACCCTAACTTATTCACAATAAAACTCTAAAACCGGCCCCACAACAGGGCCGGCTTTTTTTAATACTTCTACATTATTTTATGCTACTTATTTGTTTCTCGCTTCCAACATTTGTGTAATTTTTTTCACTTGTGCCGAAGTAAACTGACCAACTGGTATTTTATTTAAGTCGGCGTTAGTAATACCAAGACCAAATTGTCTCATAATTCCATAGGCCTCAGTTGGACGACCAAGATAATAACGTTTTTTAGAAGTAGGCTCAACATACCAAGCTTCACCATTAGTTTCGACTTGGATATAAATGTGACCAAGAGCAGTTTTCAATAACTTAGGATCGGTAACTAATTTACCTGGTCCATAAGGATTATAACCGTTAATTATTTCTTCATAATCATTGAACCCGTCACCATCTGAATCAACCTTATTCTTATCAGAACCAATTCCCTCCTCTAAACGATCAGTTAAGCCATCGCCGTCAGTATCTTTATCTTGATTTAAAGATTCATTAACTAAACCGATTGGGATTTTTCTTAAATTTTTATTACTAATACCCTGACCTATTAAGCTCATAACCGAAAAAGCATTATTAGCCGAACCAAGATAATATCTTTTTCTATCCACTGGATTAACATACCAAGCTTTTCCTCTATCTTCAACTTGAATTAAAATTTTTCCTACTACTCTACTAACCATGTTTTCATCTACTTTTACAACTGCGGCTCTAGCAGCTTCCAAAATATCTAAAACATCAAGGTCAAATGGCCCACCGTTACTATTACCACTATTAGAACAGGTTTGATTTCTATTATTATCTTGGGCGGTACTAAGGATGCAGTTAGCTGGAGATTGAGAATTAACTTCGCGATGTTGATATCCACCAGAACAAGCACCCCATTCTCCATAAGTAACTTCTGTACAATAAGCGCTAACGCTGCAAGACTGGCTCTGGCTAGCTTGCTGAGCAGTGGTTGGGTTACATTGATTAGGTGTACTACTTACAATACTTCTATATTGAATTCCATTGCCATTAAAACAAGCACCCCAATCTCCATAAACAACAGTTGTGCAAGGAATAACACTACTACCACCACCTCCGCCGCCGCCACCACCACCTCCGCTAGAAATAACATTACGAGTAAAAGAAACGGCGCTAGACGAAGCATTACCGGCTAAATCAGAAACTGTTAACAAGGCTATATAACTACCATTAACATTTCCCGACAGAGTCGGATTTAAAATATTAATACCACCACCAAAACTAATACTTCCACCCGCTGGAGCTGTCTGTTGAGTCCAGATATAATTCATTTCATTAATCGAACTAAAATTGTCGCTGGCAGTCGCGCCCGGAGCAGTTGCACTATTTACATCAGTGCTAAATGACCCCGCTGAAACAGTCGGTGTAATAGAATCAATGGCAAATATTCCCGAAGTACTGCTGGAAATATTTCCATAAGTATCCGAAGCGATTACTCTGACTAACGACGTCGTTGAATTAGCGGTTGGTAAAGTCCAATCATAATAACGTCCGGTTGAGGTAGCTATTCCCGCGGTTGAAGCAGTAATAGTCGTAAAATTAGAACCATTATCAATGGTATATTCTAACATATACGAAACGGCACCCGTTGAAACTGTCCAAATTATTGGCACAGTACTTGACCCTCTTAAATTAGCGGTTATTGCTGGAGCCGAGACTGAAAAACTAGACGGGTCACCATTCCAATTAAAAGATACTGTATCTACATTAGAGTTTCCAGCTCTATCAGTTACGGTCAGTTCAGCCGTATAATTTCCAGAAACTGTTCCCGATATTAATGGATTTATAATTGAACTTGAAGAAAAACTTAAAGTTCCGCCAACTGGTGTGCTGGAAGCACTCCAAGCATAAGTTAGTTGACCCAAAGTATCAAAATTATCACTAGCCGTCGCTCCCGAGACAGTCCCAGTATTAACGGAGCCTAGAGAACCGGCATCAACGGTCGGCGCGCTAGAATCAATAGTAAATAAAGGACTGGTACCAGTGGCGATATTACCTAAGGTATCAACTGATAATATTCTCACTAAACTACTGGTAGAATTTACCCCGTCAGCCACTGGCCAACTATAAGATAAACTTGAACTAGCAATAGCATTATCAATGACGTTCCAACTTGAACCATTATTAATTGAGTATTCAGCCACTAGATGATCAAGATCTCCTGGATTAATTATCGTCCAAGCAATCGTTGAAGTACTATTTCCCTTTATCTTGGCAGCTAGAACAGGGACGGTTACTATCGGATCATTTATACTTAACCAAGAAAAAGATAAGGTGCTGGTTCCAATATTTCCGCTTCTATCAGTGGCCGATAATAAAACTTGATAATCTCCCGTCACATCACCAGACAATAAGGTACTAGTGGCCGTAGGACTAGCGATTGTTAAAGTTGAATTATTAGGTTTAGAAATTTCGGTCCATAAAAAAGTTAAATTAGATTCAGTATCAAAATTATCACTGGCCAAAACGCCAACTGAAGAAGTCGCCGAGCTAATTATTGAAGCAATGGAACCGGCACTCACAACTGGTTTAGTGGAATCGATGGTAAAGTTTACTGAAGTACCAATTGATTGATTATTATAATTATCCCAAGCAATAACTCTTACTTTGCTACTAGTAGAATTGAGTGCTGACGGGACAGTCCAAGCATAAGTTCTAACTCCGGCCGTCAGACCGTTAACAATTGAATTCCAAGTTGATCCTTCATCAGTAGAATAACTTAAATCGAAATGATTTAAATCAACTAGAGCCGGAATAGTCCAACTTATAGTTTGAGTCACCCCTCCTTTAACCGCAACCGTGCTAGTTGGATTAGTAATTACTGGAAGATCGGGTTCGCCCTCCCAGAAAAAAGTTAACGGGCTGGTAGAAATATTTCCCGATCTATCTTCAACATATAAATTAGCAGTATAGGACCCAGAAACTGTCCCAGCAAAGGTTGGATTAATCTCAGTCGCCGAAGATAAAACTAAAGTTCCGCCACCTGGTGTAATTACCGAACTCCAAAGATAAGTTAAATCACTAGGACTATCAATATTATCAGTAGCGGTTGTGCCAGATGTAGTCGCCGTACTAATTCTTCCAAGACTTCCAATAATAATCACGGGGGCAGTTGCATCAATTGTAAAATTAGCCGAAGTACCGGTTGATTTCACACCGTTAATATCATAGGCATCAACCTTAATTAAACTAATGGTTGAATTAACTGCACCAGGAACAGTCCAGGTATAAGTACGACTAGCTGCAGACGTCGTAGCAATTGAAGTCCAGGAAACACCATTATTGATAGAATAGCTTAAATCAAAATAATCTAAATCAACAGCATCAATAAACCAGTTTATATTTTGCACGGTGCCAGCTTTAACAAAAGTAGCGTCTGTTGGATTGGTTACAGTTGGTATGCCTGGTTCTGCCTGCCAATAGAAAGTTAAAGCGCTAGTTGAACTATTGCCAGCTCTATCGGTAGTAGTTAATTGCGCTGTATAGTTACCAGTCACTGTGCCAGCCATAGCTGGATCCATAGTAGAACTTGATGGGGTAAAAACTAAAGCTCCGCCACCAGGGACAACAACAGCGCTCCAGGAGTAAGTTAAATCACTAGGACTATCGATGTTATCAGTTACCGTTGTAGCTGAAGTTGTGGCAACTGTAGCCGTAACAATACTGCCGATATTAATGACTGGATTAACAGAATCAATTGTGAATTTAGAAGAAGTGCCGACTGAATAATTATTATAAATATCGTAGGCGTCAATCTTAATTAAACTGCTAGTGGAGTTGGTAGCTACTGGAACTGACCAAGTATAGGTTCGACTTGTTGAGGCAACAGATGATGTAGCTTGTGTCCAAGAAATGCCATCATTAAGCGAATAGCTGATATTAAAATAATCTAAATCACTAACGGCCGGAATCGTCCAATTAATATTTTGCGTCACGCCTCCTTTAACAAAAGTTGAAACGTTTGGAGAGCTTATTACAGGAACATCAGGTTCGCCCTGCCAATAAAAAGTTAACAAACTAGTTGAAACATGTCCTGCTCGATCTCGAGCTGATAATTGGGTTGTATAATTACCGGAAACTGTTCCCGACATAGCTGGGTCCATTACCGTGCTCGAAGATAAAACTAAGGTTCCACCAACCGGGGTACTAATTGAAGTCCAAGAATAAGTTAACTCACTAGCGTTATCAATGTTATCAGTGACAATAGTACCTGAGGTAGTAGCGACGGTCGTTGTTCCAATACTGCCAATATTAATTACTGGGTCAACAGAATCAATTATAAAAATTGGGGAAACACCAGATGAACCACTATTATAAATATCATAAGCATCAATTTTAACTACACTGCTTGTTGAATTTAAAGCTCCAGGAATCGACCAATTATAAGTTCGACTACTAGTAGCAATGGTAGAGGTAACTAAAATCCAATTTAAACCATTATCAATGGAATAGCTCATGTTAAAATGATCTAAATCCACCACATCAGTAAGGAACCAATCAATTCTTTGAGTCGCTCCTCCAGCAGCATAAGTAGTATCAGTTGGATTAGTTATTATCGGCGTACCAGGGGCAGCCTGCCAATAAAATACTAAAATTCTATTAGTAGAATGACCAGCTCTATCAGTAACAGTTAATTTTGCAGTATAAAATCCAGTTACCGTGCCAGCCATCGCTGGGTCCATAACAGAACTAGACGGGGTAAAGACTAAGGTTCCACCATTAGGAACATTATCCGCTGTCCAAACATAAGTTAAATCACTAGGACCATCAATATTATCAGTTACCGTTGTCCCTGAAGTAGTGGCCACAGTCGCGGCTGAGATACTTCCAATATTAATGACTGGAGCGATTGAATCAATTGTAAAATTAGAAGAAGTTCCAGTCGATTGATTACCATATATATCTAGAGCATCGATTTTAACTAAACTGCTAGTTGAATTTAAGCCACCAGGAATTGACCAAGCATAAATTCGACTGCTCGGTGTAGTGGTGGCAATTACACTCCATGACCCCCCATTATTAAGGGAATAACTTAAAGTAAAATAATCTAAATCACCGGTTACTGGTAAAGTCCAATCGATATTTTGAATACTTCCTCCTGGTGCAAAAACAGAAATATTAGGATTTGTAATTACCGGAACATCAGGTTCGCCTTGCCAATAAAAAGTTAAAGAATCAACAGAACTATGCCCGGCTCTATCGGTTACTGTCAGTTCAGCCGTATAATTTCCAGAAACTGTTCCCGACATTAAAGGGTTAATAATTGAACTTGAAGAAAAACCTAAAATTCCTCCGACTGGTACACTTGTTGCGCTCCAAGCATAAGTTAAATCACTAGGCCCATCAATATTATCAGAGGCTGTTGTTCCGGAAGTTACGGCGACGGTAGTGGTACCAATATTGCCAATAGTAACTATCGGAAAAACAGAATCAATTGTAAATGTTGAAGATGTTCCAGTTGACTCACTGCTATAAATATCATAAGCATCAATCTTAATTAAACTATTGGTTGAGTTTAGACCTCCAGGAACTGACCAAGCATAGGTTCGACTAGCAGCCGTCGTGGTGGCGATTGAATTCCAAGTTGAACCATTATCAAGAGAATAACTTAAATCAAAATAATTTAAATCAACAACATCAGTCATAGTCCAATTAATATTTTGTACTGCTCCTCCTTGAGAGAAGGTGGCAGCATTTGGAGTAGTAATTACTGGTGCGCCCGGCTGACTCTGCCAATAAAAAGTTAAAAGACTGGTGGTAATATGCCCTGCTCTATCTTGAGCGATTAACTGCGCTGTATAATTTCCGGAAGCAGTTCCCGACATAGTCGGATCCACAACAGTAGCCGAGGAAAAATTTAAAGTTCCACCAACCGGAGTATTAACAGCGCTCCAAAGATAAGTTAAATCGCTAGGTCCATCAATATTATCAGTTACAGTTGCACCGGAAGTAGTTGCTACAGTGGTTGTTCCAATACTTCCGATATTAATTACTGGAGCGATAGAATCAATTGTAAATTGATTAGTAGTTGTTGATTTATTTCCGGAAATATCATTAGCAATTACCCGCACTAAAGAAGTTGTAGAATTAGCCACCGGAACACTCCAGTTTATCAAGCGAGACGTTGAGGCAATTAAAGTTCCAATATTTGACCAGGAGACGCCATTATTAATTGAGTAATCTATTGTAAAACCACTTAAATCACCTGGGTCAGTAGCCATTGTCCAAGTAATATCTCTATTTACTCCGCCACTCCAATAAGCATTAATCGCTGGAGCGGTAATCCAAGGACTGGTTGGATCGGTATTAAATAAAAAAGAAACTTCATCATAAGTGGAATAACCAACCCGATCCGTAACGGTCAGTCGGGCGGTATAAATACCGGAGGCATCAGCCGAAATAGCAGGACTCAAAATATTGGCGCCACCGCCAAAATTTATTGTTCCTACGCCAGCGGTCTGAGTCCAAGCATAGGTTGCAATTCCTGACCCAGAATCACTAGCGGCCACTCCCGTTGATTGAGTCGGTGATAACAGGGCACCCGGAAAACTACCAGCATCAACTATTGGCGCCGTAGAATCAATGGTAAATGTTCCAGAATTACTACTAGAAGTATTACTATAAGTATCAGAAGCGGTTACCCGAACATAGCTTTGGCTTGAATTAGCAGCCGGCAAAGTCCAATTATAATATAATCCGGACGATGTTGCCGTCCCGTTAGTAGAAGCGGTAATAGTCGTAAAATTAGAACCATTATCAATGGTATATTCTAACTTATAAGAAATGGCACCCGCCGAAACTGTCCAAATTATTTGAACAGTACTTGTTCCTCGTAAATTTGCTGCCGCCGCCGGTACCGAAACTGAAAAATTAGGCGGATTACCATCCCAATCAAAAGATACCGTATCCGTGCTAGAATTTCCTGCTCTATCAGTAACAGTTAAACGAGCAACATAAGATCCGGTTACAGTACTTGAAATATTTGGATTTAAAATATTGGCTCCACCACCAAAAATTATAGCTGATGGACCAGACACTTTAGTCCAGGCATAAGTTAATTGACCTAGCGTATCAAAATTATCACTGGCAGTCGCCCCCGGAGCTGTACCGGTATTAATTGCCCCCAAAGAACCAGCGTCAATAGTCGGATTAGTTGAATCAATTGCAAAAACATTAGAGGTGGCATTTAACAAAGTACTATCACCACTATCTTGGGCATTAACTCTGATATAGGCTGTTTCCGAATTGGCATTAGGGATTGTCCAGGAATAACTAACTGTGGCTGGTGAAAGTCCGGTTATCACAGAAGTCCAATTAGCACCGCCATTTATAGAATATTCAATATCAAAATGATTTAGTGCATCTCCTCCAGGATTGCTCCATTGGATTAAAAAACTACTTCCTCCCGCTAAACGCTCTCCACCAGATGGCTCAATAATATTAAAATTTAAAGGTTGATCAGTCCAAGTAAAAGAAACTGTATCGGAATCGCAATGCCCGAGAATATCACAAACGGTCAACCGCGCAATATAAGGAGTAACCGAAACGGTATTAGCAGAAATATTAGGATTTAAAATATTATTATTACTAAAAGTAATTGATCCTGGTCCGGAATCTTGTGACCAAGAATAAGAACTGATTGAGGAATAAGAATCTGAAGCTGTGGCTCCTGGAGCAGTTGGTAAATTAATCGTTCCTAAATATCCAGCATCAACAACTGGATTACTAATATCATAAATAAAACCATAAGAATCAGAACCAACATCACCGGCTAAATCATAAGCCCGAACAGTAATAGTATGAGAGCCTTGACTTAAGCTACCAAAAGGACCGCAAGTTAAAGCTTCTGAAACCCCTCCATAAGAACCATCAGTCGCCGAACAACTACTCCAACCACCACCATCAACACTGTACTCCGCGCTAACTATAGTTTGTGAATCGGAGGCATTAGCCGTTATTGTTATCGGCAAAGTATCAGTAGCATCATTAGAAATTGGATTAATATTTACCGATGGAGCTGAATATGGAACTACTGTAAATGGATTAGCAGACGTCGAGGTCATACTATTACCAGCTAAATCAGTAGCCGTAATTCTTATTTTAGCACTAGCAGTGTTATCAGAAGGAACCGTCCAACTATAAGGACCTGTGCCCGAGTAACTACTGGTTAAAATTGTTGGACTGGCAAAAGTACCGTCAGATGAATATTCAATTTTTATCGGTAAAGAAAGTAATTCAAAAGCATCAATAGGAGGCACCCAAGTTATATTGTAACTATGATTACCATACAAGGTAATTCCCGTCGCATTAGGATAAGTAATCGCTAAATTATAAGGCGAAACAGTATCAACTTGAAATTTATAATAATTAGTAAAAGTAGAGATATTATTAACTTCATCAACCCCTCTAACATGCATTCGATATTCATCCCCCTTAACACTTTCAGGGAAATTATATCCAGGGTTACAACGAAAAGAAACCGAACTACTAGCAACAACAGCATCACAATTAGTCCAGCCGGTATCACCAAAGATAGGGGAAACAGGATCGCTAGTTGAAGCTAGGGCCCATTTATATTGAACAAGCGAAACATTAGTTAAGCTATCAGTAACTGTACCGGTGAAAACCGGATTATTAAAATCAATCGGATTAGGAGCGTTTACCAAATCATCGAAATAAACAACCGGAGCAATACGATCAACTATGAAAGCCGAAGTTTCTACGGCATGAGCTAAACTATTATTATCAACCGATTCGATATTCATCTTATAACTTCCATCAGGCAAGCTCGCAACTAAACAGGTATACTCGACATAATTATTGCCGAATGAAAAGGTATTGTTAGCCGTACATGAATACCAAGAACCAGAGGGAGCGCTTCCAGACGGATAAATTTGGTATCTTGCCGATTGGATAGTACTACCAACATCAGCATCGCCGCTGGCAATTACTGAAGGCAAATTATTTGATTTTGCTAAGGGAGCGGAAATAATAACTGTCACTGGATTAGCGGAAAGAGCTTCATTCATTAATAAACCAGAAGATATTAAAATAAAAAAAACTACTAAAAACTTCCATACCTGTTTAGGTTTTTTTAATTTAGAAAGGATTATTTTAATCATACTAAAAATACTAACTAATAATAAATAAAATACAACAATTCTTAATATTATACTATAAATAATAACGAAGAGCAATAAAAAAAATTAAAAAAATTTTATTAAACTTATAGAGTATTTACAAAATTATCTTGTTAATATTTTGATGTCAGACATAAAAAAAATACTACAATCATCTTGTAGTATTTTTTATTACGGAGCCGTCTTCGGGATTCGGACCCGAGACCTTTTCCTTACCATGGAAATGCTCTACCAGCTGAGCTAAGACGGCTTAAATATTATAATCGGCTAACGCCACTTATCATAAATGATTTCTATTCATTAAGCAAGGATTTTTTTTCTTCGTCCACTTGATTTGTTAAATTATTTATCTCCTGTGCCCAATCCACTAATTTAGCATTATCCGGATTAACTTCTTGGAGGCGCTCTAACATTAACAAGGCAAAATTTTTATCTTGTTCAGCAATTGCTAACTCAATAGCATAATCTAAATAACGAGGGTTATTGGCTTCAAATTCTAAAGCCTCACGAATATTATCTAAGGCAGCGGTTTTATCTCCTAGATTATCGCAAACCCAAGACAACGAAAAATAAATTTCTGGTAGACTGACTCCATCCGCAAAAAATTTGTCGCGTGCATTAGCTTTAATTAATTTTAAAGCATAGCCCAGCGTTTGACGAGCTTCAGCCCATTTTTTACCTTTAGTATAAACATCAGCTAAATCAACGAAAGCCGTTAATTTTTTTTGATCAAGACTAATTATTTCAATTAAACTAGCTTCGGCTTGTTCTAAATTATCATCCTTTAAACTATCTTGAACCTGACGAAAAAGTTCTCTAATTCTTTCACGACGCTGGGTTAAAGTTAATTTTTTGTTTTTACGATAAACTTCTTTGAGGTTAGCTAATTTAGCTAAAGCCTGATGCAAAGGACCGGAAATAAAATGATTAGCTAAATTCCAAAACTTCAAAAAAACTATCCCCCATTTAGCTAAATCTCTTTCCAAACGTTTCTTAATTATTTGCTCTTTAAATTTAGCTTCTTTCTGACCAGGAATATTTTCCACATCTAAAATAGCTAAAGCCGGAAATTTTTTGATAATAATCAAAGAAATAACAATTAAGCAGATAATTAATAAAATGGTGGAAATTAAGGCTAACATATTTTATACCTTAACAATTTTAGAAAATTCGTCAACCTTTAAGCTAGCGCCGCCTATTAATAAGCCGTCAATATTAGGCCATTCTAAAAATTCACTGGCATTTTTAGCTTCAACACTGCCGCCGTAAAGCACACGTGGAATCTGACCAATAATCTCAGTCAATACTCCTTTAATAAAAACATGGATACTTTCAGCTTCTTGAGGAGAGATTGTTTTACCAGATCCAATCGCCCAAATAGGCTCATAGGCTATGACTAATAATTTACTATCATCAATTTTTAAACCAGCTAAAGCTTCAACTAATTGTTTTCTTAAAACTACCTGAGTTTTCTTAGCTCGCTTTTGAGCTAGACTTTCACCTGTACACAAAACTGGCACAAGTCCTGAAGCTAAAGCTTGCACGATTTTTAATTTTAATAACTTACCTTCTTCATTAAACTCCTGGCGTCTTTCGCTATGACCGATTAAAACATATTTTACGCCCAATTGTTTTAAAGATTTAGCACTGACTTCACCGGTGTAAGCACCAACCGTATGAGCCGCCACATCTTGAGCTCCCAGTTTTAAAGCACTTTTCTTAATGGTTTCGGCCACAGTAGCTAATGATGAAAAATCAGGACAAACCACGACTTCATTACTAATTTTTTTAAACTGCTTAGCAAAGCTTTGAGCTAAATTAATACTCTCCTTATAATCCAGTTGCATTTTCCAATTGGCAATAAATAACTTTTTCATATCTTAAGAAATTAAATTTTTAGTCCACTCAATGGTTCTCTTAACACCTTCCGTAATATTTACTTGTGGCTCCCAGTTTAAGATTTTTTTAGCTAAGTCATAAGACAAACAACTACGAAGTTGTTCGCCCGGTTTAGTCGACGCATGTTGAGACGCCAATTCAAAACCTAAAGCCGCAGTAATCGCAGCCACCACGTCTAACACTGATATTTCCTGTCCGCAACTAATATTTATTTCTCCTTGATAATTTACTTCTTTAGCTTTTGATAAAGCGGAGACTACATCATCCACATAAACATAATCACGTGTTTGCAAACCATCACCGTTAATGACACAAGTTTTACCAACTACAGCGTGTTCAATAAAAATAGCAACAACCCCCGCTTCTCCACCCTTATACTGACGAGGTCCATACACATTAGCAAAACGTAAAATAGTATAATCTAATCCGTAAACTGTTTGATAAAATTTTAAGTATTTTTCAGTCGTTAATTTATGAATACCATAAGGCGACAAAGGATAAGTTGGAGCTTGTTCAGTGGTTGGTATTTCTTCAGCTTCACCATAGATAGCTCCGCCAGTGGACGCAAAAATAAATTTACGGACTCCAAACTTCTGACAATTGGCTAATAAATTAAGAGAGCCGACAGCGTTAATTTTATTATCAAAGATAGGGTCAGTAACAGAAACACGCACATCAATTTGAGCGGCTAGATGATAAACTATTTCTGGTTGTTCTGTTTCAAAAACTCCAGCTACCTCAGGAGAGCAAATATCTAATTCATATAATTTAGCTTGAGAATTAATATAATCCTTTTTGCCTGATACTAAATTATCAAGTACCACCACCTCATGGCCTTCAATAATTAATTTATCAACCAAAGTAGACCCAATAAAGCCGGCACCACCAGTTACCAGTATTTTAGACATAATATTTTTTTATTTATAAGCTATTATATAATAGCACAAATGATTATTTTTTTCAGGTTTAAGCTCAAAATTGCCTGATTACAGGCTATATTTTCTCATATAGACTTAGGAAAGTAAAGATTAAAAATAAAAAAAGACCCATCATTCTTGCGAACAATGGGCCGGGATATTTTAAGATAGAGGATTATCCTTTTTTCTTATCTTTGAAGAATTTTATTTTCATGTCACCGTATCTTAATTGATTTGGTGCCAAGTCCGATCCTTTCAAAGCGTTAATCACTTTGGCAATATCTTCAGACGTCACATCTGATATCACCAGTTTTACCTTAGGAGCTTTTTCTTCCTCCGCTAAGGCCTGAGAAACTTCAGAGGCAGTAGCAGCGGCTTCTTCGTCAGTTGGTAAAGCAATTGCTTCACTAATAAGTCGCCAAGTCCAACCAACCGGCAAATCAATTTGACCATCGGAAATTTCGCCAATTAAATTGCCACAATGTTGACGATAAAAATTAACAACGTCACCCTCACGTTCCACACGGGTATAAATTTCACCTGAGCGCAAAGTGCTGGTGCGAACACCGTTAGCAAAAGTCATCTGAACACTAACTGACGACACTCCTTCGGGGCCTTCCATAATAACCTTTTGAGCTTTGAGGGCTCGAGGTTGATTAGGATAGGCCGCATTAAGTTGCTGTAAAGCAGTGGCAGGGTCTTCTGACAAACCACCAGCAATGACTGGGTTTTGATCAGGATTAGCTGGGGCTGATTTTTTAAAGATTTGTTTGGCTACCAGAAATAAGAACCAAGCGAACAGACCTACGACGACCAATAAAAACAACCACTGCATGAATTGCGCTGCCGTTAAAATAGCCGGTTTTTCCAAGGATGGAATTACCTTAGCCTTGTTAATTTTAATCGTATCAACCGGCAACGTTTTAAGTTGACCGAGCAAATACTTTTGATTGATTAACCACAGGCAATCGTGTTGACCGTTATTGGTTACCGGTTTCTCGGCAATCCAGCCTTCCACGCCAATACCGGACTTCGAGGGCACAAGCACGGTGTCACCGATTTGTATTTTGTTTAAGTTAGTGAATCGGCCACGGTTCAGCGTGAGCATCTGCTCATAGCTAGCCATGAAACCAGGGATTTGTTCCCAGGTTGTAAACTTGGGTTTAATCCTGGCATAAGCATTGGCACTGATAACAAACGAAAACAAAACGAGCAATACAATCAAAGCTTTTTTCATGTGTCTTAAATTTTTAAAGAATTATGTCTCCCCTTTGTTGGTGAGTAAACTTACCCCCAAACTCCAATGGTTTAACGATTATACTATATCACATAATTATGATTATGTCAATATGTGTGACCGAGCTGTTTTATTTTTGTCTAATAATAGATAAAGAATAAAACATGTTATCGTAAGATTTTACAATAAAATTAGGTTCTATTCCCTAATTTATTAACGCTAATACTACCTAATAACGATTTCATTTGCGAAATAGCACTATTATTTAATTTTAATAATCTATCTGTTTGAGATAACCCCTCTTTGATATATTCGGCATTTAAGTTTTCTAGATTAGCTAAAATTACTAACTAATAAACATCGGCATAGTCACGAATATTTCCCTCTTTATCCAAATTTATACTTTGCCATTCTTTAGCCGCAGGAACTTTGGAATTTTTTATTAAAATTTGGTTTATTATAGATATCTTTAAAAAATTTTAAAAATTATGTTGAAAATTAAAAATTTTTAAGCTAATATTGTTTTATAAAATAAAATAAGTTAAGTTATATACGATTCTATGAATAAATCCAAAAAAAATAAAGAAAATCTAACAACACCTGCTTTACAAGCTTTAATTAAGAATAGTTTAAATTCAACTTTATTCCGCAATTTTTACGTTAACATAAACGGTCAAAAAGTAGATGTTATGGATAACGGTAGGCTGTCTTGTGCTTTTTATGTTTCAACATTATTAGTAATGGTGGGATTAATAAAAAAAGTACATGGAACCGTTTTTGAATTAATTAAAGACTTAGATCGATCAGAATGGGATAAGATTAAGACTCCCCAAATCGGCTCAATTCTAGTTTGGGAAGAAATTATTGATAAGAAAAAAGAAAAACACCTTCATATAGGTTTTTATATCGGCAATAAAAAAGCAGTTAGTAATAATAGTAAAAAAGGATGTCCACAGATCCATCATTTTACATATGGCACTAAAAATAATAAGCCAGTCAGAAAAATTTCTGCAATCTATAATTATTAAATTATATAAAGAAATACTTCTCAACTAAAAAAGAAAGTCTATTGCTTAGACTTCCTTTTTAATTGCCTTAACCTAAAAGCAATTAATCAATGACTTTATATGAGTATCCTTTTGGAATGCCCTCATACAATAAATTTCCGGAATTTATCAGGTAATACTCAACAACACAATCTTCTTCTCCCACCTCCTTCCTGATAATCCGATAGGCTCTAGTATCGCCTTTTAGCCAAACCTTAAATTTGTCAATATATAAAAAAGGCCCAAATCTCTTGTAAGAAATGAGCCTAAAAGTAAAAATTACTATTTATACAGTAAATTACTTAGTTCGATTCTGGTTCAAATACGTAACCGCCTGGCAGTAAACTATGCATTAATGTAGCAGGACTAAAAGGAGAAGGGGCACTAAAATAAGAATAGGAATTAGGATAATACAATACATTGCCCCATTTAGTATAAAATTCGGCTATATCATAATAATCACCATTATCCTCCACATACCTGAGTTCTATGCAATAAATATCCTGCGAGATTAACTGAACATACTTGAAACCATCGGCAAAGTGCATTTTAACCATTTTATTTGCACCAGTTCGCTTAATTGAGCCACGCACAATATTAGTAATAAACCCGAGATCATTCGGATAAGCATCCTCAATTTGCTTTTTGGCTACCGATAAATCATCAGATAGCCCCTCAGGGATAGTTGGTTTTTTATCTTGGTTCATTCTTACTTTAGTCGACATATAAACCAATAACGCAATAACTAAAACAATAATAGTTGCTAACATTTTCTTATATTTTAAGGTTCAACATTAAAAATAGTTTATCATATTTAAATGATTTTGTCAATGCGAAAAAAATAGTTAATATTTTTTGTTTAATGCTAGATAAATAAGAGTGTTATTATGATATTTTACAATAAAATCACGCCATATTCCCCAATTTTTTGACGCTAACATTGCCTAATAAAGATTTCATTTGTGAAATAGCACTAATATTTAATTTTAATAACCTATCTTTTGTAGATAATTCCTCTTTAATATATTCAGCATTTAAGTTTTCTAAATTAGCCAAAACTACCAACTGATAAACATCAGCATAATCACGAATATTTCCTTCTTTATCTTGATTTACATTTTGCCATTCTTTAGCCGTTAAATTAAACAAAGCTTTATTTAAAATATCAGCTTCACTGGCATAAATAAGACTAATATCCTGCCCAGATAACTTTTTAGGTAAAATTATTTTTTCTTTAATAGCATCGGTGTGAATTTTATAATTTATTTTAGTCAACAGTCGTCTAGCATTCCAATCAGACCCCAAACTCTCATTTTCCTTAATTTTTAGCCGTTGAAATTCTTTTATTAAATAAAGCTTAAATTCGGGAGAAAGCCAGGTGGCAAATTCAAAGGCAATATCCTTATGAGCAAACGTACCGCCATACCTACCGGTAGAAGATTTAATACCAATAGCTCTAGTCTTTTTTATCCAAAATGAAGAAGAGATAATATACCCATTAGTTCCAGTTTCATTTTTAATGTTATGGAATTCCATAACATTAAAATTTGGGTTATGCATTTGTTCCCATATACCCATAAATTGAATCGAATATTTTGTAGTAAGCCAATTAGCAATAATAATACCTGTTGACTTTTCACTTTTAAATCTAGCCATATCAGTTAAAGAGATATAATCATCGCCGCTTTCCGATGTTTTTACAGATATTTCCTTGTTTTTAATAATGATTTTCTTCATATTTTTATTTATAATTTAATAAACAAAAATATTATAACAAACGCCTCCTGAATTTTTGATAAAGTTCTAAAATATCTAAAAAATAAGGCTTTTTTCAGCAATTTACACCAATTTATGTCAAGATTAATGTTTGCTAAACCGTTATTTCCCTGCTATAATATAAGTAATAATGATTTTAAAATTAATTGAAATACTCCTATCTATGGGTGTTTTTTATGTTTATGAGCGAAAAAGATAAAAATAATGATTATGGCGCTGATGCCATTACCGTGTTAGAAGGTTTAGATCCTGTCAGAAAGCGTCCTGGTATGTATATCGGCTCTACTTCAGCCTCTGGTCTACATCACTTAATCTGGGAAGTTGTTGACAACTCAATCGATGAAGCCATGGCTGGTTATGCTAATGAGATTACTGTTATTCTAGGAAAGGACAATCTGGTTTCGGTGGCTGATAATGGTCGCGGTATTCCAGTTGAGAAACATAAAGTCACCGGTCTATCGGCTTTAGAAACGGTACTGACTAAATTACACGCTGGCGGAAAATTTGGTGGCACTGGTTATAAAGTATCTGGCGGTTTGCACGGTGTCGGTGTCTCCGTGGTTAACGCCTTAAGTACTTATCTCAAAGCTGAAGTACGCCGTGATGGCAAAACTTATGTCCAAGAATTTAAAATTGGTATTCCTCAAGGTCCAGTCAAAGAAGTTGGTAAGAGCAAAGAAGATGGTACTACTATTACTTTTCAGGCTGATGACACAATTTTTACCGAAACCGAATATAATTGGGGTAAAATTTTAGACAGACTAAGACAACAAACTTATCTGACCAAAGGTATCACTATTAATATTATTGATAATCGTGATGGTCATCGCTATAAAAAATATAAATTTCATTTTGAAGGCGGTATCAAGTCTTACGTTAGATCATTGCACCGTGCCAAAAGTGTCAAGCATGATACTATCTTTTATATTGATAAGGATATTAATGATTGTAAAGTGGAAGTCGCTCTACAATATAATGATGAATATAACGAAACAGCTATTGCTTTCGCTAACAACATTCATAATCCCGATGGCGGCACCCACATGGTTGGTTTCCGCACCGCTTTAACTCGTACTCTTAATAATTACGCTCGTAATAAAAATTTAATCAAAGAGAAACAAGAAAATTTAACCGGTGATGATGTTCGCGAAGGACTGACTGCTATTATCAGTGTTAAATTACCAGACCCTCAATTTGAAGGTCAGACTAAAGGTAAATTAGGTAACGCGGAAATGAAAACTTATGTTGAACAAATTTTCGGCGAAACTTTTAATACTTTTTTAGAAGAACATCCTAAAGAAGGTGAGGCTATTATTGGTAAATGTGTTTTGTCAGCTCAAGCCCGCCTGGCTGCTCGTTCCGCTCGGGCTACGATTTTACGAAAAGGCGCTTTGGAAGGAATGACTTTGCCTGGTAAGTTAGCTGATTGTTCCTCACGTCATCCTGAAGAATGTGAGTTATACATAGTGGAAGGCGATAGTGCCGGAGGTTGTTTCGATGGAAAAACTAAAGTGGCTTTAACTGATGGCCGTAATTTATCGTTTATAGATTTAGTGCAAGAAGACTTAATGGGAAAAAAGAATTATTGTTATACTCTTTCTGACAACGGAGAGGTCAAAATTGGAGAAATAAAAAATCCTCGTCTAACAAAACAAGACGCTCAAGTTATAAAAATTATTTTAGATAATAATGAAGAAATAATTTGTACACCTGACCATAAGTTCCGATTAGCAAATAATTCCTACATTGAAGCCCAAAATCTAACAACGGAAATGAATCTTGCTCCTTTATACAGGAAGTTTTCTAAAATAGAAAATAGAATAACGATTAAAGATTATGAAATGGTTTGGAGTGCCAATCAAAATAAATGGATATTCACTCATTTATTAGCGGATCAATATAATATCGAAAATGATATATATAATAATGAAGTTGTGGGCCATAAACACCACTCTGATTTTAACAAATTAAATAACAATCCTGATAATATAATTCGTCTTTCAAAAAATGACCACTTAAAATTACACGCTGACATGGCAGAAAAAACTATTTTAAGGCCAGATGTTCAGGAAAAATGTCGTTTAATAAGAAAAACTCCTGAATATAGACAAAAGGTTAGCCAAAGCATGCTAAAAATAAAAGATTTATTAAGTTCACGCGCCAAAAAACAATGGGAAAATTCTGAATACAAAGAATACATGAAAGAAAAGTATTCTGAATTTTACAATAATAATGAAGCTTACCGATTAAAAAATAAGAAATCTCTTAATGAGGCTCAAAAGGCTTATTGGTCAATAACCGAAAATAAAGATAAACAAAGTAAAAAAGTTAAACAATTTTTTGCTGAACATCCTGAACACAAAGACTTATTAGCTAACAAGGCTAATGAACAATGGCTTAATTTTGATCTAAAAAAATGGCGTTCTAAAAAAACTAAAGGACAATGGACTGCAAATTTTAGAGAACAAAGAAAAATTGCTTATAACCAAACTTATTATCGCCATACCATGGCCACCATGAAAGAAATACTGGAAAAATATGGAACTATTGCTTGGTATGAAACAGTTCGAAAAGAAAAAAGGAATAACAACTTACTAAAACTAGAAACTTTTACTAATCGTTTTTTTGCTTCAGACTCTAACAAAATGTTAGAAGCTGTTCAGCTCTATAATCATAAAATAAAAAGTATTGTTAAGCTTAGTGAAAAAGTTGATGTTTATGATCTTGAAGTTGCCGGCACTCATAATTTTGCTTTAGCTAGTGGGGTATTTGTTCACAACAGTGCCAAACAAGGACGTAACCGCAGATTCCAAGCCATCTTACCATTACGTGGTAAAATCTTAAATGTGGAAAGAGCCCGACTAGATAAAATGTTAGCTAATACTGAAATCAAGAATCTAGTTATTGCTATGGGCACTAACATTGATGATCAATTCGATGTTGATAAATTAAGATATCACCGCATTATTATCATGACCGATGCCGACGTCGATGGTGCTCACATTCGTACCTTACTATTAACTTTATTTTTCCGTCACTTCCCATCCCTAATTAACAACGGACATGTTTATATTGCTCAACCACCACTTTATCAATTAAAGAAAGGGGTTAATGTACAATATGCTTATAGCGAAGAAGAGAAAAATAAATTAATCGCTGAGTGGGGTGGTATCGCTGATGACACTGAAGTGGTTGAAGAAAATGATGAAGGTGAAGCTGAAATTATTGAAACAGAAGGAAAAGAAGATGACAAAAAGAAAGTAGCTAAAATAAATATTCAACGCTACAAAGGTTTAGGTGAAATGAACGCTGAACAGTTATGGGAAACTACCATGGACCCAGCTAAACGTATTGTTAAACAAGTTACCAATGAAGATGCCACTAAAGCTGATCAAATGTTTGACATGTTAATGGGTGACAATGTGGCACCTCGCAAAAACTTTATTCAAACTCACGCTAAGAAAGTAACAAACTTAGATATCTAAAATTATGGTCATCCCCTACCTCGTCTTCCCTATTGTTGCCTTTATTCTGGCTCAGGGAACTAAAGTATTGATTAAAAGTTTTAAGCGTAAAAAATTCCATTGGCACGACATTTTTGCTTATTCCGATATGCCATCCGGTCATACCGCTACCGTTGTTTCACTAGTTACTATTGTCTTCTGGCGCGATGGTTTATACTCAGCTGCTTTTGCCGTTTCTTTTGTCTTCATGATGATTGTGATTACTGACGCTATCGGTTTACGCAACTATTTAGGCCAACACGGTAAAACTTTGAATATTTTAGTTAAAGATTTAAAAGAAGATGATTTTTTAGATAATTCCTACCCCAAACAATTAGAAAAAATTGGCCACACTCCTTTACAAGTTTTCATTGGTGGACTAATTGGTTTACTAGTTAGCACATTAGGTTTTCTCTTATTTAAATAGTTAATCAAATAAAAAAAACGTCTCAATTTTTGAGACGTTTTTTTTATTTCACAATTCTAAATTAAACTTTCACCTTTTAAACCATCTGGTAATGACAAACCTAATATCTTTAAAATAGTCGGAGTAACATTATTTAAAGTTCCGGCTGAAGCTAATAAGCTCAAATCACCATTTAAAGGGTCGGACAAGCCAATAGTCTTGCCTTCGTATTCAGTACTCACAATTAGAAATGGTACTGGATTATTACTAATTTCTAAGTTAGGTAAATCCGTGGCGATATTAATCATAGCTTCAGCACGGCCATAAGCGGCACTGATAATGAGTAGCCCCTTTTGTTTTAAAACAGCCTTTACCAAACGACCAATATTTTTATCTAGCGCTTTAGCTGCTTCTCTGGCCGCTGCCAAATCTCCGGTAGCACAGACTAAATCTAAATTAGCTAAACTAACAAACATAAAATCAACAGCTCCTTTTTTTATAACACTCAGTGCCAAATTAGTAATCTTATGAGTTGCCTGTTTAGGATTATCATTTCGATCACCTATTTCTGAAGAGATAACCTGTAAACTTTCTTGGGGTAATTTAAAATCTCGCCCTCCATTAAGATGATGCCAAGCGAATATCAGTTTTTCGCTCTCCACAATATTTATCTGAGACAGACCAGCGTCAGCTAAAGATTTAGATAGTAAACCAGCTGCACCTAAAGCCTCATATCTTTCGGCCACTGTTAAGTTACCGGAGTCGAGCAACGCTATCGGGTATTTTTTAACTAATGACTTAAAAAATTTTAACTTCAACTCAAAAAAAACATTACCAGGATAATTTAGTCCTATGCCCCAAGAATCAATCAACAAAAAAACAACCGGGCCACGTCCGGTGGTTTTATCGCTATGACTATCAGGATTATCTATTTGACTGTTTTCCATAAAGTAAATCTTCTAGTAGCAAAAGGCGATTCCATTTAGCAACTCGTTCACCGCGAGCTGGAGCTCCACCTTTAAAATAATCAGCCGCGGCTGCTACCGCTAAATCAGCAATAAAATCATCATTGGTTTCACTGCTGCGATGGCCGATAATTATTTGGTAGTTATGCCTTCTGGCTAACTTAAGGCATTCTATAGTTTCTGTCAATGTGCCCACCTGAGCTGGGATAATTACAATCGCATTGGCCAAACCATCCTTTAAAGCTGGCCGCAAATTATCAATATTAGTGGTAAAAAAATCATCGCCGGCTAAAATTAACTTATGATTCAATTCTTGTGATATCTCCTGCCAGGCCGCCATGTCATCTGGTGCCACTGGATCTTCCAGATAAGCGATGGGAAAGCGACTTAACCAATCATTATATAAACCGATTAAACTAGTAGCTGTGAAGTGATTGCTATCTAGAGAAAAAATATATTGCTGACTTTCTAAATCATAAAGAGCCGATGAACCAATATCAATTCCTAATTTTGTTTCGCTGCCCATTTCATAACCTTGTTTGAGAGAAGCTGCCATAATAAGTTCTAGAGCTTGAATACTGGAATCCATGTCTGGAGCAAAGCCACCTTCTGAACCAATATCAGTATCATAGCCAGAAGTGCTCAATAATTCACCTAACGAGTGATAAATTTCCGTACCAGCTTGTAACATTTTAGCATAAGGTCTTTTAGAACTAGTAAAGCGAGCTGAACGAGCATTAATTAACAATAAATATTCTTGAAAATCTAAGTTGGTATCAGCGTGACAACCACCATTAAACATAGTAAAAATTGGGGCTGGTATTTTCATAGTCATCCCTTCAAAAAATGTTTTATTAAGATATTCATGAAGAGATTGTTTAGAGGCTAGAGCGGCCACGCGGGCCACAGCTAGCGAGACAGCTAAAATAGCATTAACACCTAATAAACTTTTATCAGTTGTACCATCTAAACGTTTCATTATTTCATCTATTTCGGCTTGCTTAAGTGGTGATTGGCCAATCAAAGCTGGAGCAATTTTTTCTTCAATATTTCTAACGGCCTTCAAAACTCCCTGTCCAAAATAACGCCCGCTATCATCATCCCGTAATTCTCTAGCTTCTAAATTACGTAAAGATGAACCAGCTGGCACACTGGCACTAGCTGTTAGGCCATTATCCAAAATAATAGTGGCCTCCAGCGTGGGCCAAGCTCGGCTATCCAAAATTTCCCGAGCACTTATTTGTTTTATTTTTGCTAGCATATAACTTATATTTATAACTAAATTATACTCTAAAAAATAAAAACCCTCAACCAAAAAAATTGAGGGTCTTTATCTTTATGACTAACTCTTTAACTAGTTAGCAGGAGTAGCAGCGGCTGGAGTTGAAGCACCGGCAGCTGGCTTAGTAGCGTTATTAATGAAAGCAATAACATCGGTCACATTTTTAGTATTAGCAGCTGTAGATTGTTCAAGCTGAGTAAGACGTAAAGCGTTATTGTTCAAGCGACTGTTGAACTGGAAAAAAACTACAAATAAAGCACCCACTAATAAACCGATAATTAAGGGAACGATTGTTTCTCTTCTCATATTATTAGAATTTAAATTACGGCTAGAATTACTACTTATTCCTAGCACGCGCTTTTTATTATTTAACTTGTTGTTGAGCATTGGAAAGACTGTTATTTATAAAATTGACTACTTCTTGAATCTTAGCACCATCGTCAACGACGGCGGTTTGAAGTGTGTTCAGCTTCTTTTCTTGACGATCAAGTTGGTAACCGGAATAGCCAAAAATAGCTATTAAAATTAGCAGTACTGCGCCAATCAAAATTGGACCACTTGAGCGATGTGATGTGTCGCGCATAATTTAAAAATGAGCAGACGGATAACTTTACCAAAAAGTGAAACGCCCCGCTTAATTTAGACATTTATTTAAGATATATAGATTATAGCATTTTAAATAAATCAAGACAATAACCGAAATCCCCTTAAACCATAAAAAATAGAATTGTCTTTAAAAAATAAAAAAATATTATTCAAAATAGCTTTTTTATTATATCTTTATTTTTAAGCACTCACTTTAAACCAACTTCTCTTACCAGCCTTAACCACTAAACCTTCTTTGGGAATAGTAATTATTTCTTCAGGCTCATTTTTAATTTCGTTATCAAGTTTCACGCCACCTTGAGTAATAAGCCTTTTAAGTTCACTATTACTAGTTTCAGGCAAACACTGTTTAACAATTTCCAATAGTGACAATTCTGGTTTAGCTATGGTGATAATTGGCATTTCATCAGGGGTTTCGCGCTTTTGAAATTTTTGCACAAAAGCATCGGAGGCAACCTGAGCCTCTTCGACACCATGAAAAATCTTGGTTATCTCCAAAGCTGTGGTCATTTTAGCGTCCCGTGGGTTAGCTGCTAATAATAATTCATCAATTTCAGCTAAAGGCATTCTGGTGTTATTAATTAAAAATATTTTAATCATTTCATCAGGTTGAGCCATTACACCAGCAAACATATCTTCGGCGGTAGCATTAAGAAAAATACCGGTGCCGCGACTCTTAGACATAAGTTCTCCGGTCTTAGGATTTTCCATTAAATTAACAGCTACGACAAACTTATCTTTATTCTTAAATTTTTTGATGAGGGTGCGGCCCATTAAAGCGTTAAAAATCTGATCGGTGCCACACAATTCTACGTCAACATCCATGGCCACACTGTCGTAACCCTGCATTAATGGATACATAAATTCATGTAGGAAAATTGGTTTGTTGTCGCTTAACCTTTTTTGAAACATATCTCTTTCCAGTAATTGCTGAACAGTGACATTAGAAGCTAAATTAATAACATCTTCCATGGTCAACTTAGCTAACCAATCATGATTATATTTAATTTGGGGTGGGTTAATCGGATCGTTAAAATTCATGAGCGGTTTAATTTGCTCCAACCAACTGTCAACGTTAGCTAATACCTCTGCCCTAGTTAATTGTTTCCGAGCTGAACCTTGTTCACTGGGATCACCAATGCGAGCGGTAAAATCACCAATTAAAACAATTACTTCATGACCTAACTGTCTGAATTCTTCCAGTAGCATGTAATTTTTTCCGTGGCTTAAATGTAAAGCAGTGGAAGTTGGGTCAGCGCCAATATAAAAACGTAATTTTCTAGTTTGCATGGCTTCCAGAAACTCTTCTTTAGAAGGCAGCATATGCGCAATCACGCCTCTGTCTAAAATGGCTAGGATTTTATCTTGATCGGTTGTCATATAATTATTTATTTAAAATTCTAAATTTTTAGGAGTCCTAGGAAATGGAATAACATCTCGGATATTGGCCATACCTGTAAAATACATCACGGCTCTTTCAAAGCCTAAGCCAAAACCAGCATGTTTGACCGAACCATATTTCCTTAAATTAAGGTACCACCAATAATCTTCTTCCTTAAGGCCTAATTCCTTGATTCTGGCTAATAAAACGTCATAGCGCTCTTCACGTTGACTACCGCCGATTATTTCACCTATACCTGGGACTAATAAATCAGAAGCAGCCACAGTTTTGCCGTCATCATTCTGACGCATATAAAAGGCTTTGATTTCTTTGGGATAATCGGTTAAAAAAACTGGTTTACCAAAAATCTGCTCCGTAATATATCTTTCGTGCTCAGTTTGTAAATCAATGCCCCAGGAGACTGGATAAGTAAACTTTTCGCCGCTCTTAAGCAGCAATTCTACGGCTTCAGTGTAAGTAATGCGGACAAAATCAGAATTTACTACCTTATTTAAGCGCTCTAATAAACCAGTGTCGATAAACTTATTAAAGAATTCCATTTCTTCTGGTAATTCCTTAAGTAAATAAGTGATCAGATATTTAATCATCTTTTCAGCCAAATCCATGTCATCATTCAGATCAGCAAAAGCCATTTCTGGCTCCACCATCCAAAATTCGCAAACGTGTCTGGTAGTATTAGAATTTTCAGCTCTAAAAGCGGGGCCAAAAGTATAAACTTTATTTAAACCATTAATTAAAGTTTCGGCTTCTAATTGACCGCTCACCGTTAGGCCGGCTTTTTTACCGAAGAAATCCTTAGAATAATCTACTTCGCCTTCCTTAGTTTTAGGAATTTCTTTAGTTAAATCAAACATGGTTAAATTAAACACTTCACCGGCACCCTCGGCATCGCTAGAGGATATAACGGGGGTGTGCACAAAATTAAAGCCTTGTTCTTGAAAGAATTTATGAATAGCCAAACTTAAAACCGAGCGAACACGAAAAACGGCTGAAAAAGTATTACTGCGGCCGCGTAAATAAGCAATTTCTCTTAAAAATTCAAAGCTATGGCCTTTCTTCTGTAAAGGATAATCGGCGTCAGAGGTTCCTAAAATAGTAATGGCTGAAGCCTTCAATTCAAAAGGCTGGCCAGCGGCTGGAGATTTTATTAAAGTTCCCTTGACTTCTAAAGAAGAGCCGATAGTAATTTTTTCTAACTCACTAAAATTAGGTAAATTATTATCAAAAACTACTTGTAAACTTTTAAAGAAGGTGCCGTCATTAATTTCTAAGAAGGCAATTTCTCCCGAAGAGCGCACGGTCCGCACCCAACCAGCTATAGTTAGATTATTATCTAAAAAAGACTGTTGGTCGCGGTATAAATCTTTGATGGGGGTGTAAGTCATAATAGTAGAGTTTAATATTTTTTACCTAATTACGATAACATAAATATAAGCCAAAAACAAGGCAAGATTCGTTAATAAATATCTAATTTGTATTTTACAAATTAAACTGTTATAATAATTAAGATATTTGTGAGGACGATTGCTCTCCCGCGGTTAAAAATAAAACACAGACAAATATCAATAAAAGAAGTGTTCTACTGGCTATTTAAGTCTCCTTCATGGAAGACTTTTTTTATTTTACCGCCTTGTAAATCATTCCAATGGTTTGTTGTCAGAATTTCCTGTCAATTTTCCAACGCTAGCATTTCCTAATAACGATTTAATTTGAAAGATAGCACTATCATTGAGTTTTAATATTCTGTCTTCAGATGACCAGCCATCTTTAATATACTGAGCATTGATGCTTTCTAAATTAGCTAAAACAATTAGTTGCCAAACATTGGCATCATCACGAATATTTCCTTTAATACCAGGATGGGCATCAAGCCACTCCTTAGCTGTTAGATTAAACAAAGCCTTATTTAAAATATCTGCTTCAGTGGCATAAGTAAAATTAGCCGCTTGATTAGATAATTTTTGAGGTAATATAATATTTTCCTTAATAGAATCAGTCTGGATTTTATAGTTTATTTTAGTTAACAATCGTTTAACATCCCAGTCGAGAGACAATCGGGCATTTTCTTCAATTTTTAACCTTTGGAATTCTTTAATTAGATATAACTTAAATTCTGGCGATATCCAGGAGGCGAACTCAAAAGCAATGTCTCGGTGGGCAAAAGTGCCACCACCATTACCAGGACGAGAAATAATACCAATAGCAGCCGTTTTTTGCACCCATTTTTGGGGTGACAAAACAAAAGAATTTAAACCAGCTTCAGTTTTAAAGGAGTCGAATTCGACCCCTTTGAATTTTAAATTATTAATCTTTTCCCAAATACCTAAAAATTCCAAAGTATTACGGTTTCTCAACCAATTTTTAACAACATCTTTTGGTTCTTGAGCATTTTTATAACGAGCTATATCTGTGAATGAAATATAATTATCTTGATTTTGACTAAAAATAGCCACTGGCAAACCTTGGGCGATGATTTTTTTCATAATGTATTGATGTAAATTTATAAGTTACTACATTATAATAAATAGCTCCTGAATTTTTTATAAAGACTAGGCTTTGACCAATTAAAAAATGCCCACTTCTTATATTAAGAAACGGGCATCAGAGCTAGCCTAGTAAATCGTTCATTATTTCTGGTTAATATAGCAAAAATAACGCTTTATATCAAAAATAAGAAAATTAGATTTAATTGTCTTAAAAAAACAGATAAAGTATAATTGAACTATGATTAAACGATATAAACTCGAAGATATTTTACGGGTCAGCCTATCGCTAGCTAAAGTTAGTTTCAGACTTCGAATTGAAGGGAGCTATTTAGGTATTTTTTGGTATTTGCTAAATCCAATGGCTCTTTTTTTGGTCCTACTTTTTGTCAAAGAAACAGCTTTTGCTGGCATTCAAATACCTTACTATTCTCTCTACCTCTTAATTGGCATTGCCGGTTTTAATTTTTTTAAGCAAGCCATAACCGGTTCAATTGATGCCATTAATGAAAATCCTGATTATATCAAATCGATTAATAAGATAGCTCCGGAATCCTTGGTTTTAGCTGTCGTTTGGCAGGCTGTTTTTTCACACATTTTTGAATTAATCCTAATTATTTGTTTAGCTATTTATTACCAGATTTCCTTGATTGGCTTCTTATTCTACCCGCTGACTTTCATTTTATTTATTTTAATGACAATCGGAATCTCTTTTGTTTTTTCCACTATCGGCGCTTACGTTAATGACTTAGATAATATTTGGGTAATTGCCTCTCAATTACTGCTACTAGCCACCCCAATTTTTTATAACATAAATCCTGGCAGCTTAATTTATCAAGTTAATCTTTTCAATCCGCTATTTTATTTTTTAGATATAACTCGGGAATTAATTATCTATCATCAAGCGCCATCGTTATTTTTAACTTTAATGTTTATAGCTTCAAGTTTCTGTTCCCTGTTAATCGGCATCCTAGTATTTAATAAACACAAAAGAAAATTTGCCGAGTTGCTTTAATCTTATGAATGAAATTCCCATAAAAAAAATTTCCGTTCAAAACGTTTCTAAATATTTTAGGATCGGTTTTCATAAAAATGATAATGCTTTATCGCGCGTGTTATCGCTGCTTTTAGGCCGCGAATCCAAAAAACCAATTACCGTTTTAGATTCAATTTCTTTTGACGTATTTTCCGGAGAAAACGTCGGTATTATCGGCAGCAATGGCTCCGGAAAAAGCACCTTGCTCCGGACTATTGCCAATATTTATTATCCAGATCAAGGACTAATAGAAAATAATGGCGAAGTAATTTACATCAATGGTTTTGGCTTGGGGTTAAAACAGCGCCTTAGCATGAGAGATAATATTTATTTAATTGGTTCCATCATGGGGCTAAGCCACAAAGAAATAAAAAAAAGATTCCAAGAAATCGTTACCTTCTCCGAGCTTGAAAATTTTGTCGATACCAAGGTTTATCAATTCTCTTCCGGCATGCTTAGCCGTCTTTGCTTTTCCACCACTATCCATTGCTTAGAGCAAAAAAATCCTGATATTATCTTGCTAGACGAAGTATTTGGTACTGGTGGAGATCTAAATTTTCAAAATAAAGCGATTGCTAAGATTGAAGAATTTATAAAAGGCGGAGCGGCTGTTATTTTAGTCAGCCATGATTTAGAAATTATAAAAAAATATTGCAATCGAGCACTATTTTTAAAAAATGGTAAAATTATACAAGCAGGCAAGCCCTCAGAAATTATTGATGCCTATATAAATAATATGAATAATTAAAATAAGGCGGCAATAATCCCTATCTTCCAAGCTAAATCAGAAATAATACGATAAGGAGCTTGCTCCGAATGAGCAACCAGTTGCCAAATAGCCCAAGGAATAAAAAACAAAAAATTTATATTCTTTATTGAGGAAGCACTTTCGTCATTTTTGAATAATTTATGAAATTGCTCATCATCTCGATATTTATTCATGATAAAAACCACCCCCTGGGCTCTTGAAAATTGAGTAATAGCCAATTCCCTAGCTGAGGCATCATGATGATGTTCCACCAGTAACTCCGGTAAAAACATAATCTTAATGCCTATTTTTTTTAATCTGATAAATAAATCCCAATCTTCATAAGCTGCTAGTTGAGAATCAAAACCCATTTTTTTTAACAACTCGGCCTTAATGGCAAAATTTTTAGTATCCAGATGGTTAACGTAATCTCCTTCTATTTTTGTTTTTAAAAAACGCCAATCTTCTGCCTGTCGCAACCTAGACCAATAATTACAGGCAGCTTCTTTTTCAAAACCAATAACCGCCAAGGCTCTATCCTCAATAATGGGTTTTGTTATATTACGAAGCCAATCAAAAGGCACGATACAATCGGCATCAGTCATGGCCACAATATCACCTCTGGCAGCAGCCACACCAACATTTCTAGCCTGGCCTCGTCCGCGCTTTGGCTCAAAAATATAAATTATCTTATGGCTGTCTTTTAAAAATTGATTGATTATTTCTTTGGTATTATCAGTGGAACCATTATCAATCAAAATTATTTCATAATCATCAAAATCTTGATTGGTAACCGAAACTAAACATTTATTTAAAGTTTTAGCCCCATTTAAAACGGGAATGATAACTGAAATTTTTGGCAATTTATTTTCCATCTTTTTTAAAACTGATTAAACTATATAATTTAGGACTCTTCTTTTTAATAAATAAGCCTAAAAGTCCGATTTGCTTATTAATCCCAAGAGTCAGTACCCTAATATAATAAGTGTTTTCTTTAATTTTTACATACCTAAGGTAACGAGCCACTTCTTGATCATTTAATATTTTACGAGCCTTGGGCCTATTGTTTAAATCTATTTCCTCTGCCCTGTTTAAATTATCTTGCCACTCTTCATGATAAAGACTTTTACTATTCCATGGTTTAATTTTTTCACAAACAAAATGTACGACAAAAGCTAAAATTTTATCTTTATCTAATCCACAAAAATTATGCAGATACCAAGGAACAGAGTTATAAGTCATTGGTAGCATTTTCCAATTTTTATAGAAAAAAAGATTTAATATCGACTCTTCGCCATACTGATAAATCTGCTCATATTTATTATAAATAGATATTATATCCGAAAAAGTATCAGGTTGAATCAAATCTGTATCAAAAACAAAGACTCCAGTACTAAAAGCTCGACTATTTAAATTATAGCTCTTTTTTAAATCGCTAAGTCTCTTCTTATCACTGATAAATTCATCTCTTAGGCGTAACGGAATCGCTTCAGGCGCATTAAATCCGGTTAACTTTAATAAGTTATCTAGCGAAGCATAGACTAGGATATCAGCGTCTAAAAAAATTATTTTCTGCCACTTTTTAAAATATTCCTGAAAAAAATAAAATTTAGAAAGTATTATCGGTGAATATTTTTTATCACCAACAGGCAAAGTAGATACCAGAGGCTGATCATAAACTATTATTCCCCTTGTTTCGAACCAAATTGTATCCTCGGCTGATAAATCGTGAGTCAGCAGCAGATAATCACCTTGCCAGCCCGCGTTAAAATAGACCGAAGAAAAAAGTTGCTTGGCTTGATCGATAAAATTAATATCGGCTGCTGTAATGATTAAATTTTTCTTATTGCTTGCCATTTTTTCTACTGATTAAATTATACAATTTAGGATTTTTACGATTGATAACTAAACCTAGGCGGCCAAGTTGCTTATCAATCAATAACCAAGACCAACGAATAAAATAAATGCTTTCTTTAAATTTTATATATCTCAAATAACGATTAATTGCTTGATCACTGAATATTTTTCTAGCTGACGGTCTTTTGTTTAGATTAATCTCTTCTGCCCAATTTAAATTATCTAACCATTCTTTATAATAAGGACTTTCGCTATTCCACGGTTTAATTTTTACACAAGGAAAATGAACGATAAAAGCTAATATCTTGGACTTACTTACGCCATAATAATTATTTAATTCGGCTGGAATGGTATTATACATCAATGATAATTTTTTCCATTTTTTATAAAAAAATAAATTTAAAACCGATTCCTCTTGATACTGACAAATATCCTTAGATTGACAGTAAAGTTCCATAAGCTCTTCAAAAGTTTTTTCACTTATTAAATTTGAATCAAAAACTAAAACACCGGTCGAAAATGGACGACGCCATAAACAATATTTTTTTCTTATCTCTTTAGTTTTTTGCCTATTATCTATAAACTCATCTCTTAATCTAAAAGTGTTAATCTGTGACGCATTAAAACCTGCTAATTCCTGCAGACGATCAAGCGAGGCATATACTAAAATATCCGCATCCAAATATATTATTTTCTGCCACTTTTTAAAATACTCCTGGAAAAGATAGAATTTAGAAAGGACAATCGGCGGATAATTTTTAATACCTAATAATGAATTGCCTAGAAAAGGCTGGCTATAAACTAAAATGCCTTTATTCTTAAACCAAGCTAAATCTTCATCTGAAATTCCACACGCTAAAAGCAGATAATCACCTTGCCAGCCCGCGTTAAAATAGACCGAAGAAAAAAGTTGCTTGGCCTGGTCGATAAAATTTTGGTCCGCTATAGTTACGAGCAGATTTTTTTTATTGCTATCCATAAAATATTAACGACTTTTTAAATTATATCCTTGTATGCCTTGATAGTTTTTTCTAGGCCTTCTTTTAAAGAAATGGGGCTAAAATCAATCAATGAATTTAATTTACTAATATTTAAAATCCTTTTTTTAAGGCCAGTCTGTTTTAGCTTATCAAAGCGTATCTTAAACTTTTTATTTGAAATCTGTGAAATTAATTTAGCCAATTTTTTTATAGAAATCGATTCGCCACTGGCTAGATTAATGGCGGAAAATTCTCCTTTTTCAATCAAACATATGATAGATTTTATCAGATCTTCTATATATATAAACTCTCTTGATTGATGGCCGTCCCCCCATATTTCAATTTCTTGATCAGACAATATTTTCGCAATCATGCTAGGAATAACCCTGCTTGATTTGATGTCCACTTTATCTCCTGGTCCATAAATATTAGTCGGACGCGGAAGCATTACCTTTAAACCAAATTGTTTAACATATAAACTAGCCAATATCTCAATCGATACCTTGGAAGTAGCATAGCCACTAGGGGCAATCGGAAAATATTTTGTATAATCATCGCCCTCTTTAATTGGATTTTTGGCGCCAGCCGCATATATCTCCGCGGAGCTTAAAATAACCACTTCTTTTATTTTTAGTTCAGAAGCCACATTTAAAATATTTAGAGCCATCCTGATATTTTCTTCAATAATCTTAACACTATTATTTTTTTTAAATTCTGGATTACCGTCAAGCACAGCACAATGAATTATAAAATTTATTTTTTCTGTTTTGCAGATAGCCTCTAATCTTTTTTTATCTAAGACATTAAGTTCTTTAATGTTATTTTTTAGGTTGTTGTTATTTTTTCTTTTTAAAACCGTGCCGACAACCTTAACTCCATTTTTTTGCAGTACAGCCAAAAAATGTGAACCAACAAATCCTTCGGCTCCGGTAATAAGTATTTTTTTGTTTTTCCAACAAGCTTTATTCATAGTTAATAAGTTCTTTAACTTTAGCAATAAATACTGAAGTGTCAAAATTGGCTGCTCTAGCCAGACAAGCTTTCTGATAAAATAAAGGGTTAATTTTTAAGTTATCCCTTAACTGTTTGATTGTTTCCGTTAATTTAGAGCTGTTTATCTCTTCTATTAAAAAACCTGTTTGGTTATTTATAACTGATTCTAGATAACCGCCCTCACTGGGGGCAATGACCGGTTTGCCGGCCGCCATCGCTTCAACGGCCGTCAAACCAAAATCTTCATTCTTGGCAGTGGTAATAAAACCTTGGCAATTAACATAAAGATTTTTTAACTCTTCATCATCAACCCAATTTTTAATCAGAACATTGCTAGGCTTAATATTTTCTATCTTTTGGCGGCATTGTTCAAATTGAGCCACGCCTTTTTCATAGCTGGCTACCATTATCAAATTTTCATCAGGCAAATTTTTGAAAGCTTCGACCTGCATCTCTGGCCGTTTGTGAGTAGCCAAACGATTAACTGACAACCAATAACCTTTCGAATCTTGAGTCTGATATTTTTTAGTTTCGACTGGCGGATAAACGACCGCCGCCTCTTGCCCATAATATTTTTTAATTCTACTTTTGGTGTTTAGCGAATTAGCCATCCAATTATCAACCTGTCTAGCATAAATAAGGCTCAATCTCCTATTATACCAAACCCAAAAATTATAAATAGGTTTTTTCCAAAAATTTAACAATTCCTTTTTGATAAAATCCTTAAACTCCCACAATTCATTGAGCGGACTATGGACATACCAAAGATTAGGGTGATTATTAACAGCTCCTGACATCGCCCAATCACCAGCAATGATAAAAAAATCATATTGGCCAGAAATATTAAGGTGGCGAAATTTCCAAAAAGCCAATTGCTGTCTAAAAGGAGCCTGCCTGGGAATGCGGCCGATTGAACGTATCTGTGGCAAGACATCGCCATAACCCATTTTTTCTATTTGTCTTGAATCAATATTAGTCGTATATAAATCTGCTTTCAATCCTTTAGCTAAAGCCAGTGCGACAATTTCTGCCCCACCGATGTTATCCATAAAATTGTGGAAGATAGCTATTTTCATTTTTCTTTTATTCCTAAAATACTAAACATAAAAGCCGAAAAAAAAGTTTCAATCCCTAGAACCAACAGGGTTAAAGCCACGATAGAATTTTTAATCTCATCTAAAGAACTATAACCGGAGCCAACCCAACTGACAAAAATAATAACGTAAATCACGGCCCCCATCAACGCCATTAAAATTCCAACTAATCCAGCTTTTTCAATGGTCAACCATTTAAATAATGATTCTAAGCGATGATCAGAATCCCCTAAATGAGTAATCGCGTAAACTTTAGAAAAACCGCTAAAAAGTATCAGCTGATAACCCAAGATAACCATGACCGAAAAGAAGAACAGAGGATGAACATACAATTGAAAGCCAAAAAAGATCGGGTTAAAAAAATAAAATAAGGCCATAAAGATAAGGCCCAATCCAAATAATATCGTTCCGGGAAGTAAAAATAAAAATAACGGTGAATACAAAAGAATAAACCGCAAGTGACGCCAAGCATCAGTCAAGGAATGTAATTTTGATTCACCTAAACGCGGCCGATAATTAATTGGGATTTCCGTAATCTTTAATTTTTGACGACTGGCTTTGATTATCATTTCCGAAGCAAATTCCATTCCACCGGTATGTAAATTTATCCTATCCAAAGCTGCCCGAGAAATTGCCCGCGCTCCGCAATGAATATCGTTAATTTTAACTTGAAAAAAGAAACGTACTAAAAAAGACAAGAAGGGATTTCCTAAATAACGATGCGACCAAGACATAGACTTTTTCACCATCAGTCCCGCAAAACGATTACCTACAACTAAATCGTAACCTACTTTTAGCTTATCCAAAAATTTATTTATTTCTAAAAAATCATAAGAACTATCGGCATCGGCCATAAAAATATATTTCCCGCGCGCAACCGTAAAACCCTTAAGATAAGCCAGCCCGTACCCCTCGCGCTCTTCCCTAACTAACTGTAATTCTGGAAAAGAATTTTGATAGCTTCTAACAATAGCCGCACTTTTATCTTTGGAATTATTATCAACCACAATCAATTCAGCCGCTAAAGAATATTCCTTAATCGCTTTTTGCACCTCCAAGAGACAGGAAGCGATAGCCTCTTCTTCATTTAAACAAGGGATGATAATACTTAATTCTGGATTCATACTAAGGTTGATATTTATACAGATAAAGATCTTCTCGACTAGAACCAAGCTCTAAAAAATTAGGACAGTTAAAGCGTTTAGTATAAACATAGCTTAAACTGGTCTGTTTAGCTATAAAATCTTTATAATCACAATTAGAATTCATAAAAAGATCATATCTAGCTAAAGGGTTATTATTGGTAATAATTGAGGCTTTAGAATCGGGTGGATAATTACCGGTAGCCGACGCAATAACCAGGGCTTTCCAAGGAATGGTTAAAAATCTTTGCCCCGATAAACCACTAAAAAGGCGCAAGTCATCTTCATTCAAGTAATTATTGACTGGGGAGCTGGTGGGCATTTTAAAGACACCTTGAGCAGTCTCATATCTTAAAACAATTTTAGTCCAAGCGGTCCGACTAGTATAAAAAAAGGCTAAAACTAAAAATAAAAAAATAATTAATATTTTTAAGGCTAATTTAATTTGGGGCTGATTCAGAATTGAATACTTTGTTTCCAGCCAATAAGTTAAATAATCAAAACCTAAACCGACAGCCACCATCAGTAAAAAGGAAGAAATAACAGCGATTCGAGCATAATCAATAATCAAAAAATAAGGGCAATAGGCATAAACTAGCCAGAAAGTTAAACTGATTAAAATAGGAGCTAATAAATAGAAAATTTTTTTTTGATAAATTTTAAAAATACCAAGAGCTGCCAAGGGTAGCAGGGCAAATGGAATAATCTGCCAAATAGCCCTAATTGGAATACAACCGTCATTATTAGCTCTAATTAAACTATTAAAAAACAAATCAGCTAAAGCCGGCCAACTATCTATTTGAGTAATTAAAATTAACCCAGCAACTAATACCACGAAAATCAAACAAATCGAAATGATAAATATTTTTTTCTTTAAAGGCCAGCGACTACTTATTAAAAAATCTATAATTAAAGCCGGAATGATTAAAACTACTAAAGACGGGTATAAAAATAAAGAAATCCCTCCGCTGATTATAGCCAACCATTGTTTTTTTAAACTCAAGCTGATTAAACTGACTAAGAAAAAAATAGAACCGCCAACAAACGGCAGCAGATACCAAAGGCCCGGTAAATTAATGCTATTTACAATCCACGGCAAACAGAGTGCTCCGAACAAAGCCGAAAAATCATTCACCTTAATTGATTTTAACAAAAGATAAATCAATAAGCAGATCAGCAAGCCGGTTATAATAGCTAAAACCGGAAACCCGAGTAAGGGACTAAGATTTAAAAGTAAAAATATTTCCGCCAATCCAGCAAAAAAACCAATAAAAATATTAGGGAAATTTTCTCGCCCCGAACCATTAATTATCGGGTTAACTGTTGGCAAAGCCTGGTTTTTAATGGAATAATTTGTAAAAGCCACGCCCGCCCATTCATCAGAAAAATAAGGATAAAGGTAGCTTTGATGTTGAAAACTCTGATTGCCATTAATAGTGTTAACTAGTCCGGTGTAAAAATAATGGACCGACCAGAGTTCAAAAAATATAATCAAAAAAGCAGCCAAGGCCAAATAATTTATTTTAATTTTAAAAGAAACTTGCTGCCTATTTATTATTAGCCAGCCCAAAATCACCGTGTCCAGGGTCAGATTAACCGCTAAAATTATGGGATAACTAAAAAAATGAAAATATTGAGTAAACAATGACAAAAATAAATGAAAAATGGTAATACCAACCAAAACTGACAAAAAACCAAAAAGCCTATTCTTAAAACTAAAAATCAAGAGAAAAGGGATAAATATAACAATAACTCCTAGAAGCGTTAGCGGCATATCAAAATTAGCTATTTTTATACTCTTATGATAGCAAAATAGGGCTTAAAACGAAAGAAACAGTTATTTTGCCAGATTTACTTTATATTGGAGTATATAATCAAAAAACATGGGAAAATTAGAACTTGTTCGATCATAAGTGGTTGTTTTTATAAAATCATAAGTATTTACCAAATTTAAATCTGCATTCAACCGATTAATCAATTCTTTAGTTACCAGGTCTTTGCTATCATAAACAACCCAAACATTCTCGGGTTTATCTTTTTTTATCTTATTAATCAGAAAACTATAATCTGACTCTGGAAAAATAAAATTACCGGAAGAGACAGATTTAGAAAATACCTTATCCTTAATCCGTTTAAGGCTTATGACGATGCTATAAATCTTTTTTTCTAAGCGATTATAATTATTAAACCACTCAGTGCTTTGATAGGCTGGTTTTTCTGGAATGTTCAGCGGAAATTCCAAATTAAATAAAGTTTTTGATTTATTGAGTCTCGGCAAATAATAGTCAAAGGTATCATTTGATAAATCAGTAAATATCAATAAATCATTATTACCGGCATTTTTAACTAAAAAATCAGCGGCTTGTTTTTGGTCAGTTTTATAAGATAATATCTGCTGTCTCTCAATTACTGCCACTTGCCCAGCCGAAATCATCAAAAAAATAACAATAATATAAATAATTAATCTATTACTTATTTTTGACAATAGATAGCTTAGAATTAAAATAAACCCAGGCAAAATAATAGCTTCATGCCTTTCCGCCTGATACATAGGAGAAAACTTAGAAATAAAAAAAGCTAGCAACAGCGGGGTAGCAAAAAAATTAAAAGCCAGCAAAAAATTCCCCTTAAACAGGGGGGTTTCTTCCTTGAAAAATAACTTAAATTTTGTAAGATATGTCAACCCGGTTATTTTTTGGGATATTAAAAATAACAAAATCGGAATTGAAAAAAATAAAAAAATATAAAAACCAGTGGCACCATACGTAAAATATTTAAAAGTTATCAGGATGGTGTTTAAAGTTGGTTTTTGTATCCAATTGTTAGATCCGGAAATAACCGAATCCATTAATTTTAGAATTAAAGGAGCTGAAGCAACCAGTAAAAATAATTGGCAAAAAAATATTTTTTTTATTTCCGGTGTTTTTTTAATAATCAACGCCATGATTTGAGAGGCTAACAGGAAAAAGAACCAAGGATGGGAATATAAGCCCAAAAGAGTAAACAAGCTATATAAAAGAAAGGTTAATTTAGTCTTTTTTTGCAGGATTAAACTGGAAAAATAATAGCAAGATAGTATGCCCAATAAAATAACTAAGGAATAAGGTCGGGCCTGAATAGCAAAAAAAATGCTAGCATAGCTGATAGACATTAAAAATGATGACCAAAGACCGGCCAGCCTGCCAAAGAGAAGCTTACCCAAACGATAAATTAATATCACTGACAAGAGACTAAAAAATATCGACATCAGCCGCAAAGACGAAACTGAAGTTCCAAAAAATTCCGACCAAATTTTCAAAACATAAGTAAAGGTCGGATTATTAGCAGTAAAAAAAGTCTTAGACCATAAATTTAGAAAATTATTGGATAAAATATTAGCCGAAAGAGCTTCGTCTGACCAAATAGCCGATAAATTAAAATGATGAAGACGCAAACCAGCCCCCAACAAAGTAATTACAGTCAATAAAATTAAATCAGCCTGTTTACTGAAAAAAATTTTAAGCCTTTGACTAAATAGATTAACTATGAAACTCTGCGACATATCCAATAATTATGTGTTATAATAGCAATTATAGCATATAAATAATTAAAAAAGATTAATCAAAAATGGATGACAGCCCTCTTAAATAAAAATTTGGCTAAAAATAAAATACTAATAATTGGTGCCGGTCCAGCTGGATTAGCGGCGGCCTACAAACTTTCTCAAGAGCCAAATACTGAAGTTATAATTTGGGAAAAATGCTCTTTAGTTGGCGGTTTAGCTAAAACCATTAAATACCAAGATTTTTCTTTCGATTTGGGGCCGCATCGATTCTTTTCTAAAAATCAAGAGGTTAATGACTTTTGGGAAAAAATTCTACCATTACAGGGGCAACCCAGTCTTGAAGACTTGAAATGGCATAAAAATAACGAGCTATCAAAAAAACCTGGAGCACCTAATCCGGAAAAAACTGACCGAGTAATGCTGTCAAAAAATCGTTTTACACGCATGCTGTTTGATAACGTTTTTTTTGATTACCCGCTAAAAATTGATGTAAAAAATATTAAAAAACTAGGCTTAATCAGGGGGGCCGTAATAATTTTATCTTACCTGCAAGCCAAAATTAAGCCAAAAAAACCTGAATTAAATTTGGAAGACTTTTATATAAACCGATTCGGAAAAAAATTATACCAATTATTTTTTAAAGATTACACTAAAAAAGTTTGGGGTCTGCCTTGTCAAAACATTCCTAAAAAATGGGGAGCTCAACGTGTTAAAGATTTATCTCTATTAAAAATGCTAAGTAATACCTTTAGCTTTAAAAATAATAATGAACGAGAAAGTTTAATTGATAAATTTAAATACCCAAAATATGGAGCTGGCTACTTTTATGAAACATTAGCCGATGATCTTCTTAAAGCTGGAGTTAAAATTGAATTGGAGCTTGATTTAACAAAACTTATTCACAAAGATAAACAAATTCATTCGGCTATCGGCTTAAATAAATCTAAGCAAGAAATAGTTATAGATGGCTTAACCGCAGTTATTTCAACTATGCCTATCAGCGAATTAATAAATTCCCTGAGCCCGACAGCGCCAAAAATAATCGAAGATATCGCCAAAGAACTTCCCTACAGGAATTCCATTATCATCGCCATGCTCTATAATAAATTGAAAATTAAAAATGAAATATTAAATTCTACCAGGGCCAATATTATCCCCGATCAATGGCTTTACATCCAAGAATCCAGCGTGAAACTGGGACGAATAAGCTTGTTTAATAATTTCAGTGAATTTATGCTTGCCAATCGCGACTTACCCTGGATGAGTCTAGAATATTTTTGTAATGATACAGATGAAATTTGGCAAAAAAATGACGCTTATTTAATAGCTTACGCCCAGCAAGAATTAGAAAAAATAGGGTTGGCTGAAACTAATGATTTTTTAACGGCTAAAGTGGTAAAGGTGGAAAAAAGTTACCCTGCTTACTTCGGTTCTTATGATAAATTTCCAATTATAAAAGAATATCTAAACAGTTTTAAAAATCTATTTCCCGCCGGACGAAACGGCCAACATAAATATAATAATATGGACCACTCCATTGCTAGCGGTTTTAAGGCAGCCAGAATTATTTTAAAAGAAGAAACCGACCAGACGTCTTTATGGTCAATTAACACGGAAAATAAGTATCATGAAAAAAAATAAAAAAAGGCCCGTCTCTTTATTTCAAGAAACGGGCGTTAAACTTTGTGTTTATTGTTTAATAATTTTAATTGATTTTGAGAAGTCAGCAGTGATAAAGCGACAAACATAGGTTCCACTTCTTAAATTAGAAGCGTCATAAGTTATCGTATTTTTACCGACCTCGTATTCATTGCGGGTAATTACTTCAACCTGGCGACCTTGCAGATCGTAGATAGTTAAAGTAACTAAACCACTTTTTGGCATTAATAGCTCAATGCTAGTATTAGCGCTAACCGGATTAGGGTAGATACTAATGGCATATTCTGGCGCAATAACAGTTTCAACAACATCGTAAATGTCGACCCAAACCCTAACCCCAGCAGTAGTAGCCAACAGTCCATCACTAACTATGATCGTAAATTGGAAAGTTCCAGTTTTACTTGATTTAAAAGTTAATAAACCATCACTACTCATCTGAGCTTCCGCTAATGAATGTGCAAGCGAAAAAGTAAGCTTTTGGCCTTCTTTATCGGTAGCCTCAAACTGGTAAGTAAATTCCTGACCAACATAGGCCTTTAATGGATAAGGAAAATTGCCAAAAACTGGGGCGGTATTTTCTTTAACCGTGATTACGAAAGATTGACTGACAGAAAAAAATCCATCACTAGCCGTTATAGTAAAAGGGAAATCACCAACCGTGAAAGCTGGGAAATTAAATGATCCGATGTTCGGCAGAATAGTAGCGCCGGAACCACTCGTTATAGAATAAACGAGCGGAGAATTTTCTTCGTCGTTGGCTCTAAACTGATACATCATGATACTCCCCCTATAAATCGACACGTTTTTGGCAATTGGGTTAGAAAAAACTGGCGGAGTGTCAGATTTTACGTCGGCAATCGAGTAAGTTATCAATTTTCTTTTCAGAGTTGAAGTACAGGATTTAACGTAAATGTTTTCCTGAAATGGCTTTAAATTCAAACCAGCAACCACAGAATAAAAATCATTAGACACGATAGTTGTGTCAGGCAGATCTTTAATTTTAGCAATAATCTTTTGGGTTGTTCCAACAAAGCTTAAATAAGCTTGATTAATAACGAGCTTAGATTCCCTGGTATAAGAATAGAAGCTTTGACCATCAGCACCAACATAATTAGCGGAAATTGGGTCAAAGATTACGACTGAAGCTGATTTAAAATCAGCCGCAGAACTTAAATCACTTAAATCAGAGATTAGTTCGTAATTACCGTCGAGATTGTTGAGAGGCTTAATAACAATTTTACTTCTCATTTTTATTCGTTTACCGTTTATATTAATTACCTGGATTTGGTTTTGATTCCAAAGATAAGAAACAAAATCTTTAAAATCGACATTTTTTCCAGAATAATTTAATAAAGTGTCAACAAAAACGTAATTGTGATCGAAAACATCAACACCAGATATTCCACCGCTAAATTTAATATTGGCTACAATTTTAGGCTGAGAAGAAAAATCTTCTTCCAAAAAATAACAAGTATAATCAGACTGGGCAAAATAAAGCCAATTATAATCCAAGTAGAAATAGCCACCAACTGCAACTGATCCAGAATCAACAACTCTAAACGCTCCTCTGCCCTTGGCCGTTTTAATAGTGTCATTATAGCCCACCACAGTAACTACGTGGCTTGGCTTAATACTATCAAGACTGATATTTCCATAACAGGAATAAACATTGCGACTTCCAGACATTTTGAAAAAAGAATCAAAAATAAGAATATTGATTGTAAAACATTTTCCCTGTACTAGAGAATCTTTTAAAGATAATAACCGGGTATTTATACTACTATAAACACCATCGCAACTATTAAATTCTGTTTTAAACAATCTACTACTTTTAAAAAATAAAGCTTTTTCCTTAACATCTCTGGAGGGCTGAATATCTGATGATTGTTCATTAGCAGGAAAGTCGGCCATAGTGGCACAACCTTGATTTTTCATAAATTCAAAGCCACTTTCAGCGTTTGATTTTTTATCAACAGGATGAATAGTTTGATTCCAGACAAAATTGTGATTGAATTGGTTAACCTCAAGTTTTGGATCGCGATCCAACTTTTTATTCCAAACAGCAGACTTCAAATAATATATTAAAGAAAACTGCGTGCAGTTCGGTAGAACCTCTTGGCTTCTTACAGGCGGAAACCACTGACTATTATCTACAACCTTAGGCAAATTTTGCCCAAAAGATAAAGTCGACAACAAGACGAGCAATAATAGTAATGCTTTCATTTTATATATCTCCTTTTTTTAGTTTTTTTAGTTTTTAAAGGTCAAAAGGTAAACTTACCTTGATTCCATTATACCTTAATTTTAAAAAATTGTCAACTAATAATTTGATAAACAAAAGCGCCTAAATTCTAGGCGCTTTATTTAATAAGCAATCAGCTAATTACAATTAGAACCGCAAACGTAACAACTTCCAGAAGAAGTAGCACCCGTAGATAAGGTGGTCTGACCCACAGGACAAATAGTGCAAGAAGTTTGACCAGTAGAGGCATTATACGTTCCTTTAGCGCAAGTTGTACAACTTATCTGACCAGAACTGCTCCAGCTTCCGGCTGGACAAGCGGTTTTGATCCCACCTGCACAATAGCTTCCAGCAAGACAGCTTGAACAACCACCATTGAATGGATAAGTTGCCCCTGTACATTGTGTGCAACCAGAACTATTGCCGGGACAATATCCAGTACTACATGTGTATTGTCCAGTTATAAACCAACCTGTTGAGCTACAGCAAGGTCCTGTACCAGGCAAACATTGACCGCCACCGCCACAATCGCTATCAGCACTATCCATGCAACAATCATTATCATCATTTATGCCATTATTGCATAAATTTTGACAAGTAGAATAACCATCAACACATCTTGAATTTTCACCACCAGTACAAGCAGAGTAGACCTGTTGGGTGTCTGCCGAGTAGCAAGAACCGCTGGAACAAGAATAAGTTCTATACCAACTCATAATCGAATTACCGCTACAACTACCTCCTGATACCCAGCCATCAGCTCCACACTGGGAATTAGTTTGACATTGATCACAAAAATGATATTCACTTGGACTAGCGGCACAAAAAGGACTAGGGGCAGAACAAGTTGCAATCCAACCAAGATAGGCTGACCCCTGATTACAAGTTCCGGAACCATTACAGTTTAACAAATATCGCTTTAAAATAGTGCTAGTTTGACAAGTAAAAGCAGCTACTCCACAAAATACGGAAGAATTGCCACTAAGACAGGCCTTAGAATTATAATCCCAAACAGAACCACTAGGACAATAGCAATTAGCTCCAGAGGCTGCCAGGATGCCATTACAACTAGCAGATGAACCGCTACATTTTTGATTATTGTAAGTGTAATTACAATAATTTATATTGTAATCTAAGTAAGCACTAGGACTAGCACAGGAGCCAGAATAACAAGTAGTAGAAGAGGGAGCCAAAGCATCAGCTGGACAAGAGCCGTTGGAACAATTTTCTGCTACATCGCAAGGACCAGCACTGGCACGACAAACGGCCGTATTATAACAACCAGTGGCTGTATTACAACAAGTACCAGAGGTACATTGGCTACAACCACCACAGGCGGCATCTTGACCATCATTATAACCGTTACCATTGTTATCAGGTCCGCCAGCAGTACACATATTCTGACAAGAACTGTTACCAGCTACACACATCTGATTTTCGGCACCGCTGCAACCTACCGTAGTAGCCCCAGCTGTACCAACATTACAAGTATTGCTGCCGACCGCACAACCAAAATAATTATTATTAACTTGGGTATTACCTGAACACGTAGAAGATGAATTACATTTATTGCCCGATGAAGCGGCGGCCCAAGCAGAACCATTCCAAACATTATTATTGGTAGGAGCATAACAGAAGACGCCATTATTAGTACCATTAGTGCAGGTAGCTTCGGAACCGCTGCAGTTTCTTCTGTTGTAAGAAGTCATGCATAATCCAGCGCTAGCAGTTGCCGATCCGCAACCAGGGTCAGAACAAATAGTACTAGAATCAGAAAAGCGACCATTAGCTGTGTTACAACAGGCGCCAGCCGTACATTGACTGTAACCGTAACAAGCAGAGTTTTGATTATCGGTATAAATACTACCACTTTGACTAGAGCCACCTACTGAACAATTATTTACACAGGTAGCACTACCATTAGCACACATACTATTTTCAGCTCCGGTACAAGTTGTGGAATTACAGCCTGAAGCTTGAGCCACGGAACCAACTGAATTAGAGGCTGCCGCACAACCATAAGATGATCTAGAAGTGGTATTACCAGAACAAGAATAAGCACTATACCCAGCACTTAAAGCGCAAGTAGCAGTTGTCCAAGCAGAACCATTCCAGATTTTGCCATCTGTTCCACCATAACAAGAGGTAGGAGTGGTAGAACCGTTACATAATCCAGTACCAGAGCCACAATTTTGTTTATTATAAGAAGTAGCACAGACACCAGCACCACCAGTAGCTGAGCCACAACCAGGATCAGAGCATAAAGTAGAAGAAGGAGCTACTGCATCAGTTGGACAAAGAGCAGAAGCACCAGAACAAGTTTCAGCTGGATTACAAGTACCAGAACCAGCTCGACATTGAGTGCCGGAAATAAAGCAACCATTAGAATTACAACAAGGACCATCACTTGGTTTACATTGTTCACAAGCCGAGGCGTTACATCCTTTATCTAAAGAATCAACCCAACCATCAGCATCATTATCAGCAGTATCAGAACATTGAGCCTGACAAGTAGAATTAGAGGCTACGCATCTGCTACTACTTTCACCGGCTAATCCAGTACAAAGAGCATTATTAGAAGTATTTGAATAATTACAAACACCATTAGCATTACAACCATAATAATTTTGATATATTTGCTGGCCAGAACATTGATAGCCGGAAACACCACAATAATTAGAAATACTGGCCGGAGACCACGTGGAACCATTGTAAACATAATTAGGCGTCGGGGTGTCTTGAAACCTAGTATTTATATTGCCGTTACAGGCAGTAGCTGATCCGGAACAATATTGATCAGCCGCTGTTCGCCTACAAGAACCGGCATAATTATCAAAAGATCCAGTTAAACAAATGTAAGTGCTAGGTCGAATAGCATCAGACGGACAAAGATTAGAAGCTCCAGTACAAGTTTCAGCTATATCACAAGATCCAACTGAAGCGTTACAAACATAACTGCTAGAACGATAAGTTCCCGTGGAAGTATCACAACAAGCGCCAGAGGAACATTGAGAACCACAAACCGCTTCAAAGACATCAGCTATGCCATTAGCATTATCATCACCAGGATAAGATGAATTATATTGAACACATTTATTGATACAGGCACCTCCTTGGCATAAATCGCTTTCAGCGCCAGAACATATCACGCCATTGTTAACTTTAGAACCGTTAGCAACCGTGCCACAAGAGCCTGAGGTATTACAACCATAAGCATCTTTCTGAGTTTGCACTAAACCACTGCAAGAATTAGCCGCACTTGTGCCACAATAATTAGTGGCGTTAGACGCTATCCAAGAACCGGCTCCATTCCAAATATTATTAACAGACGGGGCATTATCATAACGAACATTAGTTGAGCCAGTACAACCAGCGGCCGTTCCTAAACAATATTGATCAGTGGCCGTTCTTTGACAAGAATTAGCAGCTGGATTATTAAAGCTTCCAGTAGAACAGATATTAACGTTTGTTTTAAAAGCATCAATTGGACAAGCGGCACTTCCCCCGGTACAACTTTCAGCTATATCACAAGACCCGGCACTAGCTCGACAAACTCCTGATAGAAAACAGCCATTAGAATCACAACAAGGACCATCACTTGGTTTACATTGTTCACAAGCCGAGGCGTTACATCCTTTATCTAAAGAATCAACCCAACCATCAGCATCATTATCAGCGGCATCAGAACATTGGTTCAAACAAGTAGAATTAGGAGCTACACATCTACTACTACTTTCACCGGCTAATCCAGCACAAAGAGCATTATTAGAAGTATAACCAACATTACAAGTATTACTGCCTAGAGCACAACCATTATAACCACGATATATTTGCTGGCCAGAACATTGATAACCAGTAATACTACAATTATTGGAAGTACTGGCAGCACCCCAAGCAGAACCATTCCAAACATAACCAGAGGTAATGGCATAACAAGAGGTAGGCGTTGTGGAACCGTTGCAAAGCCCAGTACCAGCACCACAATTTTGTTTATTATAAGAAGTAGTACAGACACCAGCACCACCAGTAGCTGAACCACAACCAAGATCAGAGCATAAAGTAGAAGAAGGAGCTACGGCATCAGTTGGACAAGTAGCAGCCGCACCAGTACAACTTTCGGCTGGATTACAAGTTGTACCAGCCGCACTACAAATTCCAGCTACACAAGTAGAACCATTCCAAACATTACCAGAAGTACAATAAGCACCATTATTAGCATTACAACAAGTTCCTGAAGTACATTGACTGTAACCGTAACAAGCAGAGTTTTGATTATCGGTATAAGCACTACCACTTTGGCTAGCACCACCAACTGAACAATTATTGACACAAGCGGAATTACCACTAACACACATATTTGCCTCTGTGCCCGAGCAGGTAGTACCAGTAGCTTTAGTTCCTTTGGCCACAGCACCTACGGAGTTAGATCCGACAGCACAACCATAAAAAGAGCCAATAACAGAGGTTAATCCAGAACAAGTATAAGGTGAACTTACTCCCGCATTTGTAGCACTATTAGCGGTTATCCAAGAGCTACCGCCATCCCAAATATTGCCATCTACCGTGGCATACTGATAATTATAATCCGCACCGCTTGAACTTCCAGAACAAACGCCAGTCCCGGCGCCACATTTATAAATATTTCTAGATTGAGAAGCTATACAACCAACGGCTCCACTATAAGCACCAAATCCTCCATAATTACAAATTGTGGTATTAGCTAAAACACCACAGGAATTACTTGTTCCCGAACAGTTATTATCTTGGCAAGAAGTACCGGATCCTAAACCGCCAGTAGCACACACATTACAAAGGTCCTGACCAGAAGTTTGATTAATAGGATCAGCTGCCGCCCCTGAACAAGTTAAACAATTTGAAATACAAATATTAGCTGACTTATAAGTTCCAACACCAGCATTACAACAAGCTTTAGGACTAGTTGTGCAAGTATCAGTTCTCACTCCATTAGTACAAGAATCTGTGCCACTACCACCGCAAGTACCTACGCCGCAGAAAGAACCAGCGCTCCAACCATTATATATAGCAGGGTTTCCATCATCACAATCAGCATTATTAGCTACTACATTATATAAGGCACTAGGCGCATAACAAGCTAGTGTGTCAGTTTTAAGACCACTGCCATCCTTATCATAGTCACGATAACCAGTAGTACAACAGGTATTAGTCGTGGAATATGAGTTATCATTACAATCGATTTGATTGATTGGTTTTAATAAACTTTTTTCCGTATATCCGCCAGGACAAGGATTAGATAAAACAACACTAGACAAAACTTTTGTATAGCTAGTCATGGCACTACTAATATATCCATCGCCATCAGCATCAGGAGCACATAAATAACCGCGATGAATTCCTTTCGCAGGATCACCACCAGTTAGCATCTCGATACTACCCTTAGTTCCGGCACTATCTAAAATTATTTTTGTTTCAGGAGCCAGAATTAATTCAGCACCAAGAGATATCACTAGTTTAGCACCATTACTTAAAGTTAAATTCTGTCCAGCCCCAAGTCCAGACGCCTGACTAGCAAATATTTGGCAATTACCTCCACTTTTATTGAAAATACTAGATGTATTATCAGCTAAACTACAATTATCAATATTGCTAGTAATAAGAGCTTGAGCAATTTTTACAGAAAAAAGATCTGTTTGATTAATGACTACCACCAAAAAAGCTAGGGCTATCGACGAGAGCGCTAGTTTAAACACCTTTGCCTTAAATAAGTGCATAGATTATTTGATAAAATAAATTGACAAAATAATCGGACCTGAATTTTTATTCAAGTCCGACAAGTTCTATTAACTTATTCAACAATCAATTTACCGGTATTAGCCTTATCATCAACAAAGTAAGTATAGGTGCCAGCTTTTGGAGCTGGGAAAGTAATAGATTTATCACCTTCAGCCTTACTAAAGACAACTAAAATAAAAGATAAGTCGGCATCAACAAAACTAAAAGTGTGGCGGGCTTCATCTTTAGCCGAAAAAGTCATAAAAACTTTCTCATCTGCCTTAACTTTAATGGTTTTTGGAGTAAAAGTTGTACCATCAACGGACAAAATAGCTTCTTTAGCTAGTGGCAAAGCTTCAGCGGCCGCTAATTCAGGAGAAACGGTTTGAGCTACCGGTTGACCATTAGCATCAACCACTGGAGTATTAACTTCTGTATTAATTCCAGTTTCCGTACCGGTGGTAGTTGGAGTATTTTTAACACCAGCGGTATTAGTGGTTTTCATCACTAATAACAAAGCAATAACCACAACGATTACTCCAATCCCAATCCACAAATAATTTTTTTTGTCCATAGAATAATGTTGCTTAATTTTAAATAAAGAGAAAGTATTATTTAAAGCTAAGCTCTCTTAAATTTTATTAAAAATATATTAAAAATAACTTACATAAAAAGCTGTTGGCCTTTACTTATATAATACTCTTTTTTTGATAGTTAGCCAAGAGGTAAGGGGCTTTAGTGGTTCTAATTAATAAGCTAGAACAAACTTTAAAGACTCTTTAAAATCCTCTTAATTTTTTCCTCGCTCGGTAATTTAGTTTTATATAAAGCCACGAATATTTTCTCTTCTAAACCATCTAGAGCATAAACAACCTCTTCATGTCCGAGCTCTTTACATATTATTAAACCGATAGCATCTTGTTCAAAGATGTATTGTTTATTATATTGTGAGAAAATTTAGATCATAAACTGGTTTAAAGATGTTTTGGATGTTGATGAGAGCTGGTAAGGTGGTTTTGAAAGTATTTTTTATTTCTTTATCGTTGGTTTTTTGATAAAGTTGATTTTTTATTTGTTTAGCTAATTCTCGAACAGACCAAGAATTAATCATTATTTTTGTTTCGTAAAATTTTCTCTCTTTTTGACTACCAAGAGTAATTAATAAGACATAATGCCTCCAACTTAATTGTCCGCACAGTGTGCGGACAATTGGATAACACTTATAAAACTTAATAATTTCATATAATATTTGTTTTGTAACATTTAAATCGATTGCTAGATTTTTTATTAAATAATTACCATATTCAGCCTTATCCTCATATTTCAACTCTTCTCTAACTATTCTTTCACCCATTTGCCAGCGAATTTCCACTAGAATATTATCAACTGCTTTATATGACTTATTTTTACCTTTGGCTATAATACCTTGTAATTCTTGTAATAAATTACGATAATCATTGTTTTTTATTTTTTCCATAAAATTAGACTTAATTTTTAATAATTAAGTCTAACAAAGTGGGGCTGAATTTTTGATAAAGATTTAAGTAACCTAAATAATGCATATTTAGGTTATTATACTGACACAAATAATAGGTATTTAGATCAGTAGGCTGAAACTAGTATTTCTCACCAACAAAATAATCCAAAGAATTCATATGGTCAAACCAGGGGGAATATTCATTGTTAGTGCTTTTTTGAAATTCGGCCTTCCAGAATAAACCTTTTTCAGGAGTAGCAAAATTTAACGGCGAAGCTGGGATTACTTCCGTGAACTCATCTTTTTTGTTGGCTAAATAAAGCTTAACTCCGTTATTAGGAAACTGGGTTTCGTAATCAGAACTATCAGGACTATTAAGTGCCAAGCCAATACTTTTGATAAAGGCCCGGTAAACATACTCACTATTCTCTAAATTAACAGACACGACCGAACGATTAATAGTATTATCAAAACCGTTGTCTTGAAAAGTCCATAACTCAAATTTATTATCAGCTGTTTTAAAAATAAAATCTAATTGTCCCCGAGTGTCGCTATTGCTAACGGCAACCAGCTGACCGCTAGTCTTGGAAAATAAATCATTAAAATAATATGACCCCTTAATATTGTCGGTGCCATTTTGCCAGAGCTTAATAAGTTTTTTGTTGACCAAATTAGAATCAATCAAATACCAGAGTGTATCTTGTCCATTTCCCTGTCTAATTATTTGTGGTTTAAAACCGACTGTTGAGATTCTTAACCCAAAAAAACGAGAGATATCAGCCAGTTGTCCTGACTGAAAGTGATAGACAATATCTTCATAACCGGCATAAAAAATTAAAAAATCTTCAGCAGTACCGCCAAAAAAAACCGTACCTCGGCCCCAGCTATATTGAGTAACTATCTGCTCCTTAGTTTTATCATTAATAATTGGCTTAAAAGTTTTGCCATCGAAAAAATAAACATAAACTCTTTCATTGCCAGCGTCAGACATGACAAAGGCCACCGTCCAAATCGATGATAAAGAGCCAACGCTGATATTTAAAATCTTCTGTCCTTTTAATTCTGGGGGCCAAATGACTTTGGTGCTATTAAATAACAAATCAACTCCTTTAACTTCTAAACAATTTTTACCAAGGCAAAATTTTGCTGGTTGAGTGGAAGTAAGCAACTGATCCTTATTTAACCCGCAAGTTTCGTTAGGACAGGGTTTGATTTTGTTAAATTTATAAACTGGCGGAAAGACTAAGGCGGCGACTGATTGATCTAATAACATAGTCGTTTCAGACATATCCAAATAAGCCGAAGATGAAAAAATATCACCAAAACTACGCCATGATAAAGTAGGGGTTGGGATGGACGGTGTGGAGGTGGCGACAACTGGAACTTCGGTCTGTTGGTCACTAATTTGCTTGACTAGCGGTAAATCAGTAATCAATTTTAATTCCGCTTCCCTGGTTTCTTTTTTACCAAACATAAAAAAGACTATCAAAAATAACAATAAAAAAACGATCACGATTAAAAATTTATTAAATTGTTTGGCAAAAAAATTATTTTTAGGTTCAGGTTGCTTGTCGGACATAAGAAATAAAAGATTATAAAACTTTCCTAATTATTATAACATATTTTAAAACAAAAAAACGCAGATCTTTGGTCAAAAATTTATTGTTATGTACGAAAAGGCATTAATAATACTAATAATGAGTGAAAATAAACTTTAAAGACTCTTTAAAATCCTCTTAATTTTTTCCTCGCTCGGCAGTTTAGTTTTGTATAAAGCTATAAAGATTTTATCTTCTAGACCATCTAAGGCATAAACTACTTCTTCGTGACCAAGTTCTTTACAAATTATTAAACCAATAGCGTCTTGTTCAAAGACGTATTGTTTATTGTTGCGATAATAGCCTAGATACTTATTCATTTGACCGATATCGCGACTATCTAATTTGCCTATTTTGAGGTCTACTAATACAATACAAGGGATGCCGCGATGATATAAGATTAAATCAATAAAGTGTTTTTCATTATCAATTAAAAATGGGACTTGGCTACCTAAAAACATAAAATCAGAGCCCAACTCTTTTAGAAATAGTTCTATTTTATTAATTATTTTAGATTCTAGTTCTTTTTCTGGGTGACGAGGTTCTATGGTTAAAAAATTTAAATCATAAACTGGTTTAAAGATGTTTTGAATATTAAGAACTACTGGTAAAGTAGTTTTGAAAGTATTTTTTATTTCTTGGTTATCGGTTTTTTGATAGAGATTACTTTTTATTTGTTTAGCAAGTTCTCTGACTGACCAAGAATTAATCATTATTTTTGTTTCGTAAAATTTACGTTCTTGATTGTTATTTATATCCACTAACCAATAATAATGAGTCCAACTCAATTGTGGCATCAGAGATGCCACAATTGGATACAACCGATAAAATCTAACAATTCTATATAGCAAGCGTCTTTTCACACATAAATCAACTGCTAAATTTTGAACTAAATATTTACCATAATCAGCCCTATTCTGATTTTTTAACTCTTCTCTAACAATTCTCTCTCCAATCTACCAATAAGTTTGCACTTTAATATTATCCACCGCTTTATAGGCTTGATGTTGACCTTTAGCTATAATCCCACGTAATTCTTGTAGTAAGTTACGATAATTATTGTTTTTTATTTTTTCCATAAAATTAGACTTAATTTTTAATAATTAAGTCTAACAAAGTGGGGCTGAATTTTTGATAAAGATTAAAAAAACATACTTAACACAAAAAAGCGTAGTTTTAGCTACGCCTTTTGGAATTTCTAATCTAAATTATTTAATAACTATACTAGCTTTCTCTGTTTGATCAGTAGCCTTAGTTGGCCATTGTTGCCAGTCCACGCGACGACCGATTAAGCGATAGGAAACTGTCACTGGCTTATCAGACCTTAAAATAAGTTGGTTATTACTAATTAAGTAATAAACTTGAGCGGCTCGGCCAGAGGGAGTCAGTAAAACTTGAACATTTTCATCCGAGAAATCAACTGTCTTGTGCCAAACCCACAAATCACTACCGACAGCTTGTTGGTCAAAATCAATTATATTTTCGTATTCGCCAGTCTTATTTTTAGCAACTATTTTAGCTTTACCAACAAATTCTTCTTTAACACCACCAGCAATAGCTGAAGCAAAAGTAGAATAATTAGTGCCACCAATATTATACAAAGGATCGATAGTTAGAACGGTTAGTTTATTAACAGCTCTAATATCTTTTCCATTCATATTTAAATTAACAGAGGCAGTTGAAGTGCCTGCTGTATTAATTGTATTAAGTGTAGAAGTTTTAACATAAGCCACATTAGCGGCATCGGTATCTAAAGATGAAGAGACGTTACCAATTCTACCACCACCAGCATCAATAGCATAAGTAAATCCAGCAGGATTAATAACTATTTTACCAGTAGTGGGATTATTGGTGCCAATACCGATGCCGGTACCATTATCATAAACCAGAGAAGAGATAATAGAAGACGCTCCATTAAATTTAGGTAGATAACCAGAAGTACCAGACAAATATGAAGCTATATTCTCGTCAGTCACAAAGTTATACCAAGAAGTAACACTAGAAACACTACCCATTTGTCTTCTATATTGCGGAACTCCCCAAAAAGGTAGCCGTAAAGATTGATGATAATACGAAGCACCGTCACCGTGACTAGCAATTATATAACTAGCCCAATCAGCCGGAGAACCATCGAATGAACTTGGGGTCTGATAAAAAGTCAAGGATGCATTTCCATATCCAGAAATAGGTAAAGAAGTAGCACTACCCGCGCTAGTAGCATATGAAACTGATTGAGAGCCAATGTTACCTGAATGAATAACGGTCTGCGAACCATTTAATACTAAAGACCCGCCAATTGTCTTCATCATATCCCATCCACTCCAGTTGCCATTTAAGAACCCATAGGTTGATCCCGCACCGTATAATTGCCAAACCCAAGTATCGGAAGAATTATATCCAGTAAGACCAACGTCAGTACCGCCCCCTCCTTTAAGTTTCATATTCTGTGTTTGAGCACTAGCCATAAACTGACTGCCGCCGTTTACGGCAAATATTGGAGCTGTAACTGTACCCGGAAAAGTATAACTACCACCACCAGTGTTAGCTCCAAAATTACCAGACGAAACATAAGCGGCGTTTATAGATTGAACACCAATATTACCCGAATCGATTACTGCTCTCCAAGCTTGCCATGTCCCATTACTTTTTCCACGAACAGCAATTTGACCCGTTCTGAAATCTCCATATATTTGATGAATCCAGGATGAACTATAAGCAGATGAATATAATCCGCCATCACTTTGTCCAAATAGAGAAACGCTAGTATTATATCCAATTTGATTTTGTGAAACACTGTCAGGATTTATTCCATTAGCGCTTGAGGTTAAAGTTAAACCCAAAACCGAAGTCGCGCTACCAGCATTTCCAGTAATACTAATTGGCCAAGTACCAGAGGCGCCGCCTCCAGTTAATGTTGGAGAGTAAGAATTAAAGTTAATATTATTTAACAGTAATCGCCAAGTCCCGTATCCACTGTTATATGTCTTGGTCCACATATTGTCATCCCACATATTTTGAGCAATTTCAAATCCGTAGGCCTGATCATTTGGAGCAGAACCGACACTTATCCCGTTTGTGTAACATCCAGCTGATGGCGCACTGCCAGCACAATTAGATCCTCCCCAATTATAAAAAGGTCTCATGCCAGTTCCCACATGAACATCAATAGCCGACCCGTATCCATTTACTTTATCAGCAGTACTGGCATTGCCCACTAAATTTCCTGTAAAGGTATTGGCCGAGATAGTATTTATAACCGAATTACCATCTGGATTTACAAAATAATTAGTATTATTACTATCATAAAATAAAGGTGCTCTCATATCATCTCTAGCGCGGATACTACCAGAAATAGCCGCTAAAAAAGTTCCATTTTCCATCACTAATAAACCATGGGTATTTAAATTAGAGGCTACACCACCAGCATTAGGATGAGACCAAGCTAGACCATATAGATTACCAGTGTTACTACCATCGGGTGCCAGTTTATAAGCATCACCCATTGCAAAGACGCCTTGATATCTATCTGACGTATATACGCCGACTAAGCCCTTTCCGAAATTAGAATCCGTATAAATATTGCCCGGAAAATGATAATCTCCGCCACCTGTGTTAGAACCGAAAGTACCAGAGGAAACATTAGCCGCATTAAGTGAACCGGAAAAAGCGCCAGAAAAAGCATTGGCGGTAACTGTGCCGGTTCTGGAAATTGTTATCATATCTCCAATTCCATCGTGATGAATAAAAAATGAATTATCAGTGTTCTGTCCGAGATATAAAGAATTGTTACCACCATAATTGCCTGAAGCTGCAGATCTAAATTGAATTGCGTATCTTCCATTAGTAGCATTTGGACTAATATTTAATGCTGTGTAATTGTAACTGGCATCACCAATATTTACCTGACCTGCGACTTGTAACTTACCAACTGGCGATACCGTTCCAATTCCGACGTTGCCGTCATACCTAATAAACATCTTATTTGAATTAGCGATGGCAAATCCAATTCCATAAGTAGCTACTGATTGTCCTAGATTAGCATTAATTACTAATCCTCTTGTACCAGAGGTTTCATCTGCTGCTCCTGTTTGAGTAATAGTGTATGAATAATCTGGAAATACTGTAGCATCATAACTACCTTTTATAGATGTTGCTGATTGACCACCACTTAAATGTAACTTCGCCCCCGGTCCCGTCGTTCCAATCCCGACGTTGCCGTTTGCGTCAATTCGCATTCTTTCATACAGAGAAGTTCCATTTGATGTATGGAATGCCATTTGCGAATAATAGCCAGCATACTTAATTCCAAATGCTTTAAGATTAATCACTGAATTAAGAGATCCAAAATTATCTCCATCAACACCAAACCCAGCACCAAAGTTAGTATCTTGACCTGCTGTATAAACAAATAGAGAGCCTCCAGTAGAATTCTTTGTTCCCACGGTTAATGTTGCTCCCATTTGTTGATCAACTCCTCCATCTGTCCAATTAAGTTTACCTGTGCCAGCCACCTGAAGTTTGGATAATGGATTCGTTGTCCCAATTCCCACATTCCCCGAAGAATTCCAGATACCACTACCAGGAAATAAAGTATTACCATATAATTCTTGATTGCCATTAATGGTTCTAACTCTCCAATTACCATCCGGTGATAATAAACCGAAACCAGAACCATCATGATAAAGATAACCAGCGACGGCACTGTCAAAGGTGGCAGATTCATTTAACTGCAAACCATTATTGCTACTCATTCTCCAGTAAGCGGCACTGGAGGTATAAAAATGAGTACCAAAAGTTTGATTATATAAACCAGTACGAGCGTAATCTCTAAACCAACTATTAGTATATATTTCACTTCCAGTCAGGTCTGACGGAAAAGTATAATTCCCTCCACCAGTATTACTTCCAAAAGTACCAGCTGAGACATTACCAGAACTAAGGGCTCCGGTTAAATTTAGAGCACCGGTAATAGAGCCGGTCACATTTAAAATACCAGTGATATTAGTATCACCATTAACATTTAATTTATAAGTACCACCGGGATCAGTACCAATTCCCACTTGGCTACCAGCAATACCCATGATAATTTTACTGGTATCAGTTACTAACGGACCAAGATTAATTTGTTTGACAGCAGCCTGGGCACTGCCAGTTATGATGAAATTAAAAACAAAAATTAACAACAAAATAATTCCTAATGAATAATATTTAGTTGATAATTTTTTCAAAATTATTTTTTTACTCATAGTGTAAGTAGCTAATATCTCTGTCTATATTTTAGCATTTTAAAATGGGAATGGGTATAGTAGCGCATTGGGCCACAAATAATCTTACTTTACTCTCAGCGGTTGGGACATATAAAATGTTACCATAGTTAAGCTCTGCTTCCATGCTCCCACAAACAATTAAAATAGCTTTAGCATAAGATCTGTCTTGGCTTTTTAATCTTTTAGAATATGCTTTTTTATTTATCTTATCCTCTCCCTACCTTCTAAATAATTTTTTAAGGCTTCCTTAGTAGTTAACCAATTTCTTCCTTCTTTATGGGCTTCTAATTTGCCATTACGAGCTAATAAGTTTAAATATTTATCACTAAATTTAGTAGTTTTGGCCAGTTCTGCTAAGCTAATATATTTTTCTTTATATTCTTTCTGGGGTGTTAAAACTTTAAGATAAATATCTAAAGTTCTTTCAACGGCTCTAGCAATAAAATTAACAAATAAGGAATAATTTCCTTTGTCAGCTGAAGCTAAGGCAGCATAATAACGCTGACGGTCACTTTTTAATACGACAACCAGAGGAAATCCGGCTTGCATAAGAATAATATTCATTACTAATCTAGACGTGCGTCCGTTACCATCAAAAAATGGATGTATGTTTACTAGTTTATGATGAATAATACTAGCCAACTCAACAGGATGCTGTTTTTTATTTAAAGAATACCATTTTGTTAATCCTTTCATTAAGCCTGGAACTTTAACCGCTTCAGGCGGTTTGTGGTCAGCTCCGCCAATAATAACGCCACTATTACGATATCTCCCGGCCCATTCTTTATCAATATTTTGCTGCACTATTTGATTAAGCGATCTTATTAAATTTTCTGAGAAAGTATTATGTTTGTCTTTTTCTACTAATTCATATAAATAATCTAATGCCTCTTGATGGTTTTTAGCTTCGAGGTGGTCTTTTAATGGTTTTCCTTTAATAGTAATTCCCTCATTAATAACTAAGTAGGTTTCTTTAAGTGTTAAACTATTTCCTTCAATGGCATTAGAATTATAGGTTAATTCTATTTCAAATTGCTCTTTTAATTTTTTAATAACACTAACAGGTAGTGGCCTAAATTTATTAAGTCTCTTTAATTTTTCATCTATTCTGTTTTTTATTTTTTGATCTAAATAGGTCATATTATTTAATATGGTTTATATCTAAATTAAATCTATACCATATTAAGATATTCGTCAAGATAAGGGAATACCACAAGCTATATCTTTTATTATTTTTTATTCTCCACGGTGTAAGAAATTATATCTAAGCCGCCGAACCAAGGTGAATATTCAGCTCCATCAGTTTTAAATTCAGCCTTAATATAAAAAGTATCGAGATTTTTTTTATTATCAAAAATCACGCCGGAATCGGTATTGGGTTGCCAATTCTCACCATCAGTCGACAGAGCTAAAGAATATAACTCCGGGCGGGCATTAATAGTATAGGAATTTAAGTGCACACTAATAATTTTTTGACCGACATTATCATTTAAATTAGCACTTTGATAACGATAGCTATTACTATTTTTAAAACCCTGGTCCTTAAAAATATAAAGACTATTTTGTCCGGAAAAATTACGAGCTATTTTTATGGCCCGATCACCTTGCGGCGCACAAATGGCGGAGCCCTGCCCTAAACTATCTGATAAATCAATCGAACCTTGAATATTATTAGTGCCATTTTGCCAAAGTTTAATTAATTTTGGTTTAGCTAAATCTTCACTACAAACATACCAGCTAGCTAAATTACCGCTGCCGCCTTTAATGATTTTTGATTTAAAACCACCTTTAGTAACCCGCAAGCCAAAAAAAGCTGATAAATTTTGCCAGCTGCCATTATTATATAAAAAACCAATTCCCTCGTAACCGGAATATAAAATAATAAATTGCTGATCACTGCCACCGGCACTAATCTTACCACCACCATAACCGTGTTGAGTCTTTATTTGTGGTATCGTGTTGCCGGTAATTAGTGGCTGCAATTTACTGCCATCAAATAAATAAGCATAACCAACTTCCTGTTTGCCCTCGCTAGTAACTATACCGACCACCCATTTAGTGTCGAGTGGACTAAAGGTAAAATTAGTAATTGTTTTGTATCTAAACTCATCAGGTAAAGCTATCTTTTTGTCTTGATAATATAGTTCACCATTAGTTTCCGATAAACAACCCTGTGGTAAACAAGAGGGATTACCTTGATCTCTTAATCCGCACAGTGGTTCAGCGCAATCTTGCTGGCGGCTTAAATCATAAACCGGCTCAAAAGTCATGGCTGTCACCATATCATCTAAATGCATGGTTGTTTGACTACCATCAATCAGATAAGTTCCAAAAAAAGGCTCAGCGGTGGCGTTAGTATAAGTATTGCTAAAATTAATTACTGGTGGCGGAGTAGAGGGCGGAGTTGTGTCAGAAGTGGCAGTTGCCACGGCTGAAATTATCGTTTCAGCCGACGGAAGTACCTGATTATTATTTTGAGGTTCGGTCGGATTTGTTTTAAAAGCCTCAGTTAAAATAATTTTGGTTTGATTACGTAATTCAATGGCTGTAATTAAATTAGCAGCCGAAAAAAAAGCCACCGCCACCAAAGCTAAAAATATATAAATAATATATAAATTTTTATCTAGCCCCTTATCTTTCAAGGATTTTATTTTTGGCACAGGCATAACCTAGTAAAAAAGGGCGCGCTCTTTTAGCTGCGCCCCATTTTTATAACCATTTATTTAACAATCAATTTACCGACTTCACCACGGGTGTCATGGCCAGGAATATTACATCTAAAAGTATATTCACCGGCTTTAGTTGGAGCATTAAAAGTCACAGCTCTGGTTTCTCCGGGGTTAATACCCATATTGATGGCTGATAAAGCTGAGTCATCAAACAAAAAAGTGTGAGCACCATCTAAAGAAGTAACGGAGATAGTTGTCGGAGCGCCAGCCTTAGTGGTAATTTGATTAGGGGTAAAACTACCGGCTGAAAGATTTAATTTTAAAACAGCACTAGATAATTGATCTTTCTGAAGCGCGACCGTAACTTGAGGAGCTAGTGGTGACATTGGTCCAACGCCATTGTTAGTTGCTTCACCAGTCTGAGTAATTACTTTGTTATCTTTAGTAATTAAATTAGCTCCGGTGGCATCCGTTCGAGTGCCTTCCGGAATTTTAGAAGCGGCTGGAGAGGTAGGAGTAGTAGAAGTTCCTGAAGCAGGTGCCACTGATTCAGTGGTAGTACTGCTGTTATTAACCGGACTAACAATAACCACCTTTTTTTGGTTAGTACTTAGAACAACTGCTAAAACAATGAGAATGACAGCCGCTAAAATAATACCAATTACTTTGGGATTTAGTTTTTTAACGGGACTGTTGGGTTTGATTGTGTTATCCATATTTTTTTAAATTAATTATATATTTATTTAATGATTAAACCAGCTGGTTCGGTTTGATCAACAGCTAGAGTTGGCCATTTTTGCCAATCAAAACGTTTAGCGAGTAAGCGATAGGAAATTTCTACTGGGCGATCTGATTTAAAGATTAAACTATTACCATTAATATAATAATAAGTATTAGCAAAACCGCCATAAGGAGTAATAACGGCCTCGACATTATCTTTATTGAAATCAATGACATTATGCCAAACCCACAGGTCACTGCCCTTAGTCTGAGTATCGAAATTAATAATTGCTTGGTATTCATTACCAACTTTAGTATCTAAATTAATTTTACCAACCACCTCTTCTTTAACGCCGCCAACAACTGAAGGAGCAAATGAAGAATAATTAGTGCCAAAGATATTATACAAAGGATCGACAGTGTTAACGGTAATTTTATTGATACCTGTAACATTAGCGGTGCCGGACATGATTAGGTTGCCAACAATGTTTACTCCTCCATTAAAAGTACCGCCAGCAAAGGTAGGAGCGTCGGTAGTTCTAACATATTGATTCATATTACCAGCATATATATCAACCGTATTGTTAAGCATGCGACTCCAAGTTGACCAACCGCCACTTCCCCTTCTAAACCAAACACTCTGGGCCTCATAACCACCGGCTATCTGTAAGCCTCGATTAGCGGCGCCAATGGTTAAAGCTCCTTGCCACCACTGATTTTCAACTGAAGCGGGGACCGCAACGCCATAACCATCAAAATAGGTAATTCGATCATACGCTGCCGCAGCATCTAAACCACCAGCTGGAGCACTAGCCCCACCATTTGGAGTAGCAACTAAGGGACCAGTATAATAACCAGCACCCAAAGTAGAGCTAACGGTCAGATTTCCCGGAAAACTATAATTACCTCCACTAGTATTAGAACCAAAAGCACCAGAAGAAACATTGGCAGCATTAAGTGTTCCTGACATAGAACCAGAAAAAGTAGTAGCCGTCAGAGTGCCAGTGATATTAGTATTACCATTAACATTTAATTTGTAAACACCAGGATCAGTAGTATTGATACCAACATTACCGCCTAGCGGATTAAGTAATAAATTATAATAAGCAGCTCCCTGAAAGTCACCGGCCTGTATATATGTTGGATAACCCGCGCCTGCTATTTGAGCAACTCCAATTCTACCATAAATAGCACCTCCATCTGTAACAGCTATTCCGTTAGTTGTGTTTGTGTATGTTGGAATAGACGTGGGTAATCCAGAGTTGAATTCAGTTTTAGTTCTTGGGTTCGTCGTTCCAATCCCGACGTTGCCGCTAGTGGCAAAAACCATCTGGTTACTTTGGTTAGAGTACGTTCCAAAGACGAAATTAGGTTCGGGGCCCGCATCATAATAATCAGAGAATATCTTAAATGTATTAGTACTACTGACGTAACCAAACGTCATACCTTTGCCCCCCGCCGCATTTCTCAGAACAAGTGGATACGAGTCGGACCAGGACTCCAGTTTTCCTATGTTTGGATTCGTCGTTCCAATTCCCACATTCCCTGGAAAACTAAAATTACCAAGACCAGTATTAGCTGCGAAATTACCAGCCGAAACATTAGCTGAATTAATAGTACCAGCGTATGAGCCAGAAAAAGTAGTGGCCGTAATTGCACCTGTTACATTTAGAGCACCAGTGATATTAGTATCACCATTAACATTTAATTTATAAATACCTGGGGTAGTTGTGTTAATAGCCACACCACCGGTGTTAGCATTATAAATATGAGCACCATTAACAGTCCAATAACCAACTGTTGGAATAGTACTAGTACCAGCAATCACGGCTTTAACATAAGCTACGGAAGCCGCATCGGTATCTAATGATGAAGAAATATTTCCAATTCTGCCACCAAGGGCGTCGATACTATAATTACCAGAAGGAGTAACTACTAATCTGGCGGTAGTTGGAGTAGTGGTGCCGATGCCGACATTTCCCGTCCCCTTAGCCACTAACGTGGCACCGGCTAGAGCGCTAGATGTAATATTACCACCAATCCCAATGTCCGAAGCGGATGTCTCTAAAAAACCAGTGGTGTTGGCTGTATAATCATAAATGCCAAACTCACCCTGTCCAAAAATAAAATTATTTCCGAAAGCATATTTCCGGCCATTGGCCGAGGTACTTTCTAAAATAAAACGCGCACCGTTTACACTAGGTGTTTTTAAATTAAGAATTAGCGAGCCGGCAGCTGCCGCGTTTGTATTTTGAATATCAAGTGTATATGCTGGTGTTGTTGTGCCAATACCGACGTTGCCGTCATCACGAACAAATAAATGAGATACCCCATCATTACCCTGAACATCGAGAGCGGATGTTGTACTAGTATCGCCGGATCCTTTAACAGTAAATTGTGAAAGAGGGTTAGCAATATTTATACCTACATTACCAGTAGCTGCCATGGCTATTATACGGGTCGTTCCAGCGGTTTGAAGTTGAAGATTTCCAGTACTATATGCCGAAAATTTACTCGCCGTTGAATAGATTGGTTTATTAAAATGGAAGGATGCTCGATCTGTATAAATATGAGCCGTTCCTGAGTTTAAAGGTGTAATACTAACATAACCATAATTATTAGTAACTCTTAAGCCAACGGACGTCTCGGATTCAAATGTAACTGGTTGAGCTGAAAAAAGCTGATTTGTTAACTTTAGATTACCGACTACTTCCAACGCCTCGGTTGGTGTTGTCGTCCCGATGCCTACATTACCAAGATGATTCAAAGTTAAACCAGCAGCCATATCCACATCCCCAATTGGAGCATAAAGTAACTGAAGTCCACCACCGTAATTACCAGAAGCCAGAGTCTTAATACCTCTAACAGCACCTGTTCTAATTATTGCAGCATTACCAGTTAAATAAGGCTGAGCAAAAGTAATTTGTCCGCCAGTTGTTCCGGGTGCTCCGCTGGCATTAGGAGTTTCTATTCTTAGAGCCGTATTAGCATCTCTTGGTGACTGCGCAACATCATCGTAAACCAATAATCTTGAACCGGTATTAGTAGTCCCAATTCCTACATTAGCAGGAAAACTATAATTACCAAGACCAGTATTACTACCAAAAGCACCAGCTGAAACATTTGAAGAACCTACAAAACCAGAAAAAGAACCAGACAAATTAGTCGCTCTAATACTTCCCACAATATCCAAAGCATAAGACGAAGAGGTCGCTGTATTAATACTCAATGGTCCATCAATTCGACCACCGTTAATACTTATAAAATCAGTCAATAAATTATTCCATTCTACGGCAGTTAGCGTACTGGTGGCCTGCTTATTATAAACATTAGTTAAGGCTTGAGCCGGAGAGACCATTAACAAAGAAAAACTAAATAGCAAAACAAAAAATTCGGCAACTAAAAAGCGCCCTGCTAGATTTTTTTTGTTAGCTTTTTTATTCATAATCTCTAACCAAAAGCTGACTTTTAAACTTATTTAAATTATAGCAATTATCCATCTATCTGGCAAAGGATTTTAAACAAAAAAAAATGCTCTAAACACTAATAATAATGGTACTTTTCGGCAATTTAATTTAGTGCTAAAATAAATATCACTTAATTAACTTAATAAAGAATGATTTGCAAGAAATGCCTCTTCACTTGTCAGTCAGCTTATAAATCTTATGAGTCTAAAAGCAGTAAAGAAGAGAGGATTTAAAAATCCCAATGAGCCCGTGACTAAAAGAGATTATGATAAAGAAATGGATCACATTAAAAAAGAGTTAATCAAACTAATCTTTAGCCTGAACAAATTAAAAAATAGTTTATCTTTAACTAAAGAATTAAATTTAAAACCAGAAACATCTCTTGTAAAAATGGGACTAAAACTAGATTATCAATTATCAGTCATTACTATACGTAATCAGACTCAAGATATACTAAATTATATCAAAACAAATAATTAAAAAAAACTAATTAACCAAGAATAGCCAGAAAAGCCACCCCTTCCTTGATGAGCTGTCTTAACAAAAATTTATGAAAGACAAACAACCAAAAGAAGAAAAAACAAAAGCCTACGATGCTCCCGTCACTAGGCTTGAATTGCATCAAGAACTCAACATTACCAAGATGGAGTTATATCAAGAACTTAAACTAACTAAACTGGAACTAAAACAAGAAATTTCTGAGGTTAAACAAGAGTTAAAACAAGAAATCAAACTAGGATTTTCTAATTTTACCTCCGAAGTTTGCCAACAAATAGATAAAATCAATAATAACTTTGAAGATAGATTTAAAGAAAACGAACAGGCACACTTTGAAATGCGTCAGGATATCAATTGTCTTAAAACTAAAATAAGCCTCTAACAAAAACAGCTCCGAAAATTTTCGGAGCTATTTTTTTAAAAACTAACCTCTACACTTCTCTTAGTTACACCATAACTTCCAATCGAAGTTAAAATAATTGGATTCCAAGATTTATAATCAACTACAAAAGAACCAGCATAACCGCTAGGCATATTACCTGCTAAATAATTTAATTGGGTTCCGCTAGGAAGTAAATCATAACCCATTCTTCTTACTTTTATCAGAGAATATTCCGCTCCACTTTCCGCCGCAAAATAAGCCCGTGACGAATCATATTGCAGAGCACTGGATCTCAAACCGGCCATCACTAAATAAGAGCCGGCAAAAGCTACCACCATAATACCGGAGAGTAAAAATAAAGTTAGAAGTAAGGCGCTTCCTTTTTTAAATTTCATAATTAATTAGTCTTATAATAACGCGAGGTTAGGGTTGTTTGGATACGCATTTGTGATTTAGCACTATCTTTACCAATGGCATGAGCCACTAATTCCATGGTCACAGTTGGTTGAGTGTTATCTGCTCCACCCTCTGGTCTAACAATAAAGTGTAATTCGTCGATATTAATTTTAGCTGGTGAAATGTAACTGGAATTATTGCCACGAGTAATTTTAAAACGCTGGACCCCATTACTGGTCTCTAAAAAATATTTTACACACTCACCGCGATAATTAAGAAAAAATAAACCATCATTGCCATTAACTAAACCTGTACTATAAATTTTACCGGACATTATTGGAGGTTGACAAACTAACATATTTCTCTTAGCCATTCTAATTTCTTTAGCTGTGACCTCTAAAAAATATTTCAAACTCTCCTCCACATTCTGAGTAGCAATAGCTCCCCGCTGACTATCAATGACTAATTTAAAAATATTTAAAGCCGCCGTCATAATAATAGCAAACAAAGCTGTCGCTACTAATACCTCAATTAAAGAAAAACCTAATTTTTTATTATTTACTGTCATAATTATTTCCAATCAAATAAAAGTGTTCTGAGCTCATAACGATAGGGATGGCTGCGATCAATCCAGGTAACTAACGCTCTAACTTGCAGTGGTGCTCCGTCATAATCAGCTGGCTTATCTAAATATATTTCTCTAGTAAAAATAGTTGGAGTAGCACCGGTTTCCGTGCCGCTATAATTAATATAATAACCATTATATAAATAGATCAAACCGTTGCCTATCGTAGTTGGTTTATCGTCAAGATAATCGATATAATATTTACCAGCCGCCAAATCTTTATCATAAGCATCGCCGGCTCGCCAATTAGAATCACGGGTCTGTCTGATTAATTCAATACCCTCTTGAGCTAAGTTATAAGCAATTAAATTATTTTTATTAACACTCTGAGCTTGGATATTTTGAATAATTAAAGAAACTAAACCAAGCAAGGCCACGGACACGATAAATAAGACCGCTAAAACTTCGATTAAGGAAAAACCAGCTTGATTGTAATTATTTTTTGGCATTTTAATTTATTACTTCCACTAGTCCTAAAAAATTAACCCGCACGGTTTTAATAGAATTAGTTCTGGCATCACTCAAAACAATATCAACACTAGTGCTGGTCGCTGTGCCATTATTAATAGTAGTTCTCGGGTCGGGAGGCAAAAAAGTAATATCGACTTTAGGGCCAACTGATATTGATTGAATAGTGATATTAGTTGGTAAATTAACTACCTGGGCACCAAATCTTTCATCAGCTTCACCGCTACCATAAAGAGTATTAGCGTCATCATCGGCAAAAATATTATACTTATTATTGCCATAATTTGGTAAATCAAAATGAACGCCCCAGCCGCCAGCCGGAATATTAAGTGAACTGGAACTGCCATATCTAGCTAGCCCTAAAGCATAACTTTGAGCCAAGCGAATGTCGGCCACCATTTTCTGAGCGGTCATGGTCAAATCAGTGCGACGATTAGCCGAACTATAGTTGGCTAAAAATAAACCAGTCACCATACTGATAATAGCAATAGAAACAATTAATTCAATTAGGGTGAAGCCGTTTTTTTTCATGTTAGTTAATAGGTTTTATTTCCTTCCAAAGTGGCAAAGCGTAATTAACATTTAAAACTGTTGAAGTGGAACAAAAATAAGAATTATCAGTTACCCGTAAATTAACGATCGTACTAGTAGCTTTAGCAAAAATAATCGTAGTGGAAGCGGCGGTTGGTGAGTCAATCACGGCTAACGAATCGCCAACAACTGACCATTGATAGGCGCAAACCGATCCCGAAGGACAAGCTTGCAATGAATTGCTGTCATTATAGTAAGATGACCCATTACCATCAAAAGGAGTAGACGTGCCAATCACAACATCAACCGATGGAAAAATGAAAGATGGTATAGGAAAATCGTGTTTATAGGTCGTAAAGGTTTTACTAGCATCAATTAAATTCTTTTGAGTGTTACGGGCGGAATTATCAGTCAAAAAATCTTTAACAACCCCAGTTTTATTAACATCAAACTGCCGCCAAGCTGTAGCTAATCCATCCCCATCCCATAATTGCAAGAACCAATAATACGGCGTATCTAAAGCTAAACCAGTGACAATACCTTGGTTAGCTGAACTGGTAACTTTACCCGAATTATAAATAGGAGAAGTAGTACTATTGCTAGTACTCACAATTACCTGATAGGCTGACTGTTGGCCGCTTCGTTTGTTCCAACTTAAAACTGCCTTATTGGTTATTCTAGAATCACAAACCTGTTGCCCGCTCCAATTAGGTGCTGTTAGTTGACGAATTTCTAAGGGACCGATTCTAACTTCATAAGGATTAGTTCCACAACTACTATCATTGGTGCAGTTAAAACTAATAACACCTAAAGTTGAAGAAGCATAACCAGAAAAAATTCCTGGAGTAGCAGCGTTATAATTAGTAATGCCCGTAGTGGGCGGCACTGTATTATCATCTAGCTTAATCCAAATACCACTATTTACCACCCTAGCCCAGCCATAAACTTTCTGAGTTACTTCATTGTAACAAGCCGTACAATTATTACCAGCATCGCAGGCACTAGGACAATAATCCTTAAACAGATAATCAGGCGCCGTGGCTCCGCTAAAATTAATAAAGCCTAAAATAGAATTCCAAGCCTGACCGGAAAAATTATTATTATCATCTAAATTAACACCATGATTTGACAAAGTGCAAGGTGGAACATAAAAAGCAAAAGTAAAAGTAAAAGTAAAACGACCAGCAAAACTGTCATCCAAACAATTCATACTGATATAACCATAAGAACTATTATAAGCCCAGCCTCTAATGTTCTCATTAATACTAGCTCTAGCCTCACTCTTAGGCCACAACAAAAAAATAGCTGAAATTATCAGTAAACTTAAAAATGTTTTTTTAAAATTTATTAAACCCAACTGTCGCATATTAATATTATAACACTTTTTTTAAAAAATCGCGGCCGAGCATTAGCATCTCCTGACGCTCGGCTTCTTCGTCGTCATCATAACCAATTAAATGGAGCAGTCCGTGAACTAAAATAAAATAAAAAAGATAATTTTCAACCTTAGTAATATTTTGTAAAGGATAAGTGAAACCACAAAATTTTAAAATTTCTTTGTATTTAGACAGCTTTTTTAATTCATAAGGATTAATTAAAACCTCACCCAATAAGTTCCCTTCCCACTCAGCCCCGGCAAACGACAAAACATCGGTGGTGATATCGTGCCCGCGATAACTATTATTTAAAGATTTCATGCGCTGTTCACTAATAATAGCTACTGAAACATCCACTTGGCTTTTTTCAAAATGACGCAAAAAAGCCTCACTCAGAGAGATTATCTTTTGCTTAGAAATTTTTGTTTTGGTGGTGTTACTAATTTCAATCATAAAAATCTTTTAATTGTCCTCATTAAATTATATAGAAAATATTTAGCTGGTTTAAAAACTAAATCATAAGTACCGGCATAATCAACCGCTCTGCCGCCAAAGCCTAATTTAAAGCGAGTCACGCCTGGCCACTTCTTAGCCTCAATTCCAAAAAAATCATAATAAATATAGCCCTGACTTTTAGCTTGTTTAATAAGTTCCCATTGTAAAAGATAGGGAGCCATTAGTTGTCTAGCGGCGTGATCAGAGGCGCCGTGCAAGTAGGTCACTTTATTACCATAAAAAGAGAAAAGACCAACCGCTAAACATTTATCACCCTGGTAAGCCAAAAACATTTTTATAAAATTAGGACTAGCTGTGGCTAAATCATGATAGTGTTGCCGGTCATGAATTCGAAAAGCATCACGTTCCCCAGTCTGAGTCATCAAAGTCCAAAAATTATCAAAGTCTGGTTCTGATTGACCTTGAATAATAACAACCTCTTTTTTTTGGGCCAAGCGAATATTATAACGAGTCTTGGGATGCATCTCACTCAAGAGCTCTTCTGCACTCTTGTTTAAATCTAACAACAAAGTTTGATGCGGTTGTAAGTCAATCGTTTTTTTAAATTTAAAATTATTAGGCAATTGATGCGGTTCAACCCGCCAAAAAATAGCCCCCTGTTTTTTTAAGTAAGCAGCTAAAAATTGCCAAACTTCATTTTCAAAATTAACCAGGACCGGACCGCGCGGACAGTAATAATAAATGATTCCCGGTTTAACTGTTTGGCGACTTAAATTAAAAATAGCCACCAACTCATCACTATCAGTATAAATTCCCCAAGTAGTAATAGCTGACGATAAATCAGCCCACTCGACGGATGCTAAAAATTCCGCACCGCTTGCAGCGCCGGCTTGATTTAAAAAATTTTCCACTAATTTAGCGTCACGCAGTTCCACTATTTTCATATTTTCATTATATCGACTTTTGGCCCAAAAAGAAAATCCCGTTTCTAAAGTGAAACGGGATATCTATAAATCTATCCGCCAGCTGGCGAAAATATTAATTTTTTAAACCATTAGGAGTAGCGGTCGCTGGACCAGCCACAATGTCCCCAGTTTTGTTACCAATACAATAAGTCAAAGTGTAAGTGTCTGGTGTAGCCGAAGTATAAACATAGGTATTTTCCGCCACCGTACAAGCCGTTTCATTAGGTAGAGGGGCACTTGGCACTAAAGCCATATAAATAGAAGTTTCGGTGGCAATTGATCCGGCTATGGAAGTAGGATAACCACCTTGCTCATGATAATAAAGTTGTAAAGCTGTTTGTATTTGTCTAACATCGCCTAAACGCCTAGCATCTCTAGCTCTAGCTCTAGAATTGCCTAAAGCCACGACTGCCATCGTAGCCAGCAATCCAATAATAGCAATCACCACTAACAACTCAATTAAGGTAAAACCTTTTTTCTTCATAGAAATTATTTTTATAAATATTAATCTAATTTAATTATAAGATAAATCTAAAAAAATCACAATAAAAAAATCAACTAGTTATTAAACTAGTTGATTTTTTAGAAAAAGTACTTAAATATCTTTATTTAATACCAGCTGGAGTAGCAGTGGCTAAGCCAGCCACAATTCCACCAGTAGCACTACCTAAACAATAAGTTAGGGTGTAAGAACGGTTGGAATCTTGAACTGTATAAGCATACTCAGTCCAACCAGTACAAGTGCCGTCAATTGGTGTAGGATTCTTTGGAACAGTCGCCATATAAGTAACTACAGGAGAAGAGCCAGTAGCAATAGCTGAACCAATTGTCACACTACCAGGATACTGTCCTTGATCATTATAATACAGTTCCAAAGCAGTTTGGATCTGTTTAACATCAGCGACACGACGAGCATCACGAGCACGAGCACGAGCATTGTTTAACGCTACAATTGATAAAGTAGCCAGTAAGCCAATAATGGCCACTACGACTAATAATTCAATTAAGGTAAAACCTTTTTTATTCTTGTTCATAAGGTTATTTCTCACCTTACAAATAATTATCTTGAGACTAGTATTCAAAATAACTATCAATAAAAAATAAGAAATTAATTTTTATATTTAAATATATATAAAGATTATAACATGAGTTAAAAAAACAAACAACTATTTTTAGAATTGACTAGCCATATTATACATCGGCATGATAACGGCCGCCACCATAATTCCTACCCCCACGCCCATAATGACCATAATAACAGGCTCCATCAAAGTGCTTAAGTTAGCTAACATTTTATCAGCTTCACGACCATAAAATTCCGTTATCTTATCCAGCACCACGTCCAACTTACCAGACCTCTCCCCCACGGAAATCATTTGCGGTACCATCTTCGGAATTGTTTTTTCATTTTCCATCACCGAAGCCACAGGGTTACCATCATTAATAGCTTCTAAGGTTTTTAAAATTATTTCCTGATAAATAATATTATGAACTACCCGGGCCACAATTTCTAAACTCTTAGTAATGGTAACGCCGCCCTTAAGCAAAGTGGATAGTGATCTGGTAAATCTCATTAAATAAATATATTTAAATAAAGTACCAAAAATCGGTAAATGCAAAGCTAAATAATCAAAATTACGGCGGCCTCTATAAGTCTTCAAATAAAAACGTATCAGAAAAATAATACCCACCAAAGCAATGCCTAAAAATAATAAATAATTAGTCAAAAAATTAGAAGTAGCCACGACCACTCTAGTAGCAAATGGCAATTCAGCGCCCGACTCAGTTAAAACAGACGTTAGATTAGGAATTACATAAACCATTAACACCACGCCGACACCAGCTAAGCCACACAAAATAAAAATTGGATAAATCATGGCCCCTTTAACTTTAGAAACCATATCATAATTCTTTTCCATTTCATCAGCTAAGTAATTCAAAACTTCATCAAGTTTGCCCGAGGTTTCACCACTCTTAATAATGTTAACAAAAAATTCTGAAAAGACGGCTGGTCTTTTGCCAAAAGCATCAGATAGTAATGAGCCGGCGTCAACCTCAAAAGCGATTTCCGCAATCATGTTTTTTAGTGAAAAATTTTCTGTCTGCTCAATCAAAATTAACAGTGATTCCACCACTGGCACATTAGCTGAAATCATCACCGAAAATTGGCGAGCAAAAATAACTAAATCTTTAATGCCAGATCTTTCTACCAACAAACGAATCTTAGTTTCTAAATCATTTTCACCAGGTGCTAAAGAAAAAATTTCCAGTTCTTTACGGCGGAAACGAGTAATAAGATCGGTTTCATTTAAACCAATTTCAATTCCGGTCTTAATTTTTCCCTTTTTATTACGAGCTTTGTAACGAAAAATTGGCATATATAAAAATTAACTTTCAATAATACGAAATATTTCTTCCAGGGTAGTGACCCCTCGAGCAGCTTTCAAAAAACCATCCTGTTTAATAGAAATAAAATTCTGACTCTTGTTAACAGCTTCAATATTTAAACCCTTATCACCCTCATTAATCATGTTTTTTAAATCTTCATTAATTTCAATCGCTTCTGAAACGGCGACGCGGTTTAAATAACCAGTATTTTCACAACGCGGACAACCCACGGCCTTATAAAAAACAATGTTTTTTAAAAAGTCTTCAGTGTTAGTAAAGTTTTCTACCTCATCTTTCATAATCTGATTGGGAATAAGTTTTATTTCATCAAAAACTTCTTTAACCGCCTCGACTGGTAAAGTAAACGGTTGTTTACAAGTATTACATAGTTGACGAGCTAGACGTTGGGCCACCACTGTTTTTAAAGTTGAAGATAATAAAAATCTTTCAATCTTCATATCTAATAAACGAAAAACTGCACCTAAAGCATCATTAGTATGTAAGGTGGACAAAACTAAGTGACCGGTTAAGGAAGCGTGAATAGCTAGTTCTGCCGTTTCCTCATCACGAATTTCTCCGACCATAATAATATTAGGATCTTGACGCAATAAGGAACGAAGTCCGGAGGCAAAGGTGAAACCCACCTTAGGGCGCACCTGAGCTTGATTAATCCCTTTAATTTCATATTCCACTGGATCCTCTAAAGTAGAAATATTAACATCTTCCTGATTTAAAATAGTCAGCACCGAATAAAGCGTAGTGGTTTTACCGGAACCAGTTGGACCGGTTACTAGTAAAATACCACTAGTTTTTTTCATGCCATTGCGAATACATCTTAGAACATTAGAATTAAAACCTAAAGACTCCAAAGTCGGAGCACCACGAGTAGTGTCCAAAATTCTCATAACCACTTTTTCCATGCTAGCCAGCGGCAAAGTGGAGACACGAAAATCGATTTCACGACCATTAATAACTAGTCGAATACGACCGTCTTGAGGTATGCGAGTTTCATCTAATTTTAATTTAGCTAAAACTTTAATACGAGCAATAATAGCGCCGTGAATACTTTTAGGCAACGTTAGGGAGGTGTGCAAAATACCATCAATACGATATCTGACCCGACTTTCTTTGGCGTATGGTTCGATATGAATATCAGAAGCTCTAGCCTCCACGGCGTGTCTAATAATAACTGACACGATTTTAGAAACTGGGGCACTATTTATATCTTCATCACTAATGCCCTCTTCGGAGTCTTGTTTAACCTGAACCAACTCTTCCCCCTCTTCTTTAGCTTTAACTTCCAAGGCACTAGAAATTTCCTCTTCCATTTTCTGATACTGTTTGATGCCTCTTTGCCAGCTACCTTCAGAAATTATAAAATAAGCCGGCAATAAGTGTTCTTCTGAAGCCAAAAAATTAACAGCTTCCATAGCCTTTAAATCTGGCTCAACTAAACCAATGTTAACCGTTTTGCTCTCACGGCCAAAACTAATAATTTTATAAGTTCTGGAAATTTCTTGAGGTAAAAAATTTAAAACGCCTTCAGCAATTTCTTCATTTTGAATATTATAATAAGGGAGCTTATAAATTTCAGCCTTAGCCTTAGCCACTGCCTCCTCTTCAACTAAACCTGAGCTAACTAAAAAAGAGCCTAGATTTTCTCCGGCAAAATTAGCTCCTTTTTTCAAATCAGCAATTTTTTCAGGACTCAGTAGATTATTCTGAAATAAAACTGCCAAAAGTTGTTCGTTCTTATTCATATTACTTGGGTTTTTCGGTCACGATAAAAGGATTGTTGTTGCCGACACTTACTCTAAAAAAGACCGGCTTAACAACTGAAACTGAACCATCGGCATTAATAACCGTATTGATCATGGAATCAGCTTTAGTTCTAAAGTCTTCAGCTAATAAATCTTGGGTCTTATTTAAATCTTCAGAATCAAAAACACTAAAGTTAGTTTTAAGGGCCTTAATTTTGTCTTCACGCAGTAAATCAAGATTTAACTCATCATTCTTATTAACAGCTGGAATTGTAGTTGCGCCATAATCATACTTCAAAAAGGTGTCAGCCAGCTTAGTTCTAAAAACAAAACTAGTTATACCAACAATAATTATTAGTATGACAAAAATATATATAATTTTTGATTCTTGTTTCTTCATTTTTTGTAATAATAAGTAACCAGCTGTAAAGTAGCCGACCGACCACCCAGGCTCACACTAGTGACATCAAAAAGTCTTAAATTATTTTCCAAAACTCCCAGGAAATTTTTTAAATTAGCATAATCAATCGAGCCAATACTTAGTGAGATATTAATCGTACCAACATTGTCAGACACTTTGGGCAATAGGATATTACTGTTAACAGCTCCGGCAGCAGCAACTTTTGATTCCTCGCCTTCTTTAGTTAAAGAAATTGAGCTCGGTTCAAAACCATTTTTAACAATAATTTCTTCCAACTCACCAAATAATTTTTCCTTACTATAGTCATTAGGTAAAATACTATTAACTCGTGCCGAATCAATCGGGTCAATCTTTTTATAAGAATCAATAGTGGCCTTTAGACTAAGTAATTTACTTTGTTCAGCTTGATAGATGAGCTGTTGTTGACGGATATTATCACCGATAGCCGCCGTGGTTATATCTACTTTTGGCTTCAAAATTAAAAAGTAAGACATGAATAACAAAAAAGAAATAAAAATTACCACAAACAGATTAAAATAATTATTTAAAAAGTTATTAAGACTATTTTGTTGAGCTATTTTATTATCATTCATATTACCTAAAAAATAATTCCGGTTTAACTTTTAACTCTAAACCAAAGGAAACTAACTGGTCGCTAGCTGCTACCTTTATTTGCGGATTATCTTTATTCTCACCACCGCCTAAGGCGCCGGAATTAACAAAAACCGAAGTAACATATTTATCATCTCGAAATTGTTTTACTTGCCAACTGATATCACTATAATTTTTAGTAGTGGCTCCAAAATTATAAGCCCCGGTAATATCACCGGAAAAACCACCGCCATAAGAAACCGAGCTGAGAGTATTTTTTTCTAACCAAGTAAAAAAATTAGTCCAATAAATATGATTATCAATCATTTTTTGAGAAACTGCCAGTTTATCTTTAAAGACCATAACTTCTTCAGCCTGAGCCTTAATATTTTTAACATTCTGGCTGACTATCTCATAATCATTCTTCAAACTAATAGCTTTTTGTTCTTCTTGAGTCTGCCACCAATCTAAACCAAAATAAATTTCCGCTACAAATAAACCGGCGACAAACAAAGGCAAAAATAAGGAGAGAATTTTCCTGTTCCACTCAAAATCAACTTCCATCTCATCCTTAATCAGATTTACCTCCAAGACTTCAGGATTAACAAAACCGCTATCCTCAATCTTTTTCGTTTTAGTATTTTTTAGATTAAAAAACCTCATTAGGCTAGTAATTAATTTTCAATATCACGCAAAGCTAGACCAACGGCTACTGCTAATTTAGGACCGACTTCATTAATAACTGGTCGTAATTCATCAGAATAAACAATTCTATTAAAGGGGTCCCCAACTATAACTTGTAAATTTAATTTATCACTCAAATATTCTGTTAGTCCCGTTATCATTGAACCGCCACCCGATAAAACAATTTTTTCAACCTTACCGGAATTAGACATGTTAAAAAAATCTAACATATATTCAATCTCGCTAATAATCGGGGCGATGGTCTTAGCAATTATTGGCAACAATTCTCCGCTGCCCTTTTCTGAAACAGATAAATCAATTTTAAATTGTTCGGCTTGGGCAAAATCAAGCCCCATAGCTTTAGCCAAATCACTAGTAATAGTGTTACCGCAAATTTCTAAGCTGCGATTTAAAACAGGAATACTTTCTTTAATAATAGAAATATCCGTACTGTTAGCGCCAATTTCCACAATCATCACCGTTGATTTATCACTGCCTAATAATGACCTAACTAGAGAAAATGTTTCAGTTTCTAAATTTAAAAGTTCCAAATTAGCTTGCTTAAAAATATCAATATATTTTCTGACTAACTTTTTAGGCGAACCTGTTAAAAAAACTCTGGAATTAGCTCGATCGGCGCCAGGGACAGCCGGCATCATTTTAAAATCAATTTTCATTTCCTCAAGTGGCAAAGGAATAACTTTTCGAGCTTCATCGGCCACCGCTTCCGTCATATTCTTCTTATCAACATTATTCAAATTAATAATCGAGGAAAAAACAGCAAAAGTTGGTAACGACGCTGTCACACGTTTAGCTTTTATCTTTGATTCTTGGCAAACTTTGTTAATGGCCTTAGCTAAATAAGCCGTATCATCTATTTTAGTAAACTTAATATCGCTAATGTTTTCACTAAAAGCATAGTTAGACAAATAAATTTTCTTGCCCTTCTTTTTTAACTCCACCATCTTTAAAGATGAGTCGCCAATATCTACGCCTAAGAAGGAATTGTCAGAACCAGAAAAAAGACCCATAAATTATTAAATTAAAAGCTTAAAAATTACTTACTAGTAACTAGCTGTCGGTTTGATATCTCTTGGTTTATATTATATAATAATTGTAAGACAAAAGCAAAGAATAAAAACAAAAAAATATTATGAACATCTTTAGTAAATACAAAAAAATTTGGCTCATGGTCGGTTTTATAGTTATCACTGTTTTAATCGGCTGGTTATTTTACAAAATGTTTTTTCAAAATACCCTTCAACTAACCACTGAACTAACACCAACTACTACCACCGGTGGCGGTTTACCTCAAGCTGGTGAAGGTGGAGTTCAGCAAACAACTGGCGGTGAAGGTCAATTTCCCGGAACTGGCGGAGTGAGTAGCGGAGCGACGACTACCAAAAGCGGCGACCAACCAGATGCTACCCGACCTAGTGCTCTAGCTAATGGCGGTTTAACAACTACTAAAGCTCTAGTTTCCTCGGCTAGTTTAAGTCCTACTATAACTAGTAATGGCGACATTCAATATTACAATCGAGAAGACGGCTATTTCTATCGGGTTAAAAATAATGGTGATATTGAAAAAATGAGCGACCGAGTTTTTTATTCTGTCAAAAGTATCACCTGGGCACCAGACAATAATAAAGCTATTTTAGAATATCCAGACAGCTCTAAAATTTTATACGATTTCGAAACTAAAAAACAAATTAGTTATCCCAAATACTGGGAAGATTTTTCTTTCTCCCCTCAAAGTGATCAAGTTATTGCCAAAAGTATTGCTCTTGACCCTGATAATAGATTTCTAACCGTCGCTGGAACTGATGGTTCAGCTGCTAGAAATGTGGAGGAGATAGGTTTAAACGCTGATAAAGTAATAACTGGCTGGTCGCCTAATAATCAAATCGTGGCCACTTATACCCAAAGTTTAGATTTTGATCGACAGGAAGTTTTCTTCGTTGGTTTAAATGGCGAAAATTTTAAATCAACCGTAGTGGAAGGACGTGGTTTAACTTATGAATGGTCCAAGACTGGTGATAGACTATTATATAGTGTTTATAATACTCGCAGTGACTTAAAACCTAAACTTTGGGTAGTAGACGCTCAAGGCGACACCATTAACCAAAATCGTCGCAGCTTAGAAATAAATACTTGGGCTGACAAATGTACTTTTGCCAGTAACACTGAAATCTATTGTGCTGTCCCGACTCAACTAGATCCAGGGGCTGGAATTTTTAGAGATACCGCCAGTCAAGCAGCAGATGAAATTTATAAAATTGATTTAGAAACTGGCAACACTAAACTATTAGCCATTCCTGACGGTAAGTATAATGTTAGTAAAATAATGGTTGATGACCAACAATCTACTTTAAGTTTTTCCGACGCCAACAGTGGCGCCATTTATCAAATAAAATTAAAATAATCCAGTCTTCAATAAAACGCCCCTCGTTTTGAAGAGGCGTTTTTTATGTCTTTAAAAAAATTATTACTTAACTGTTTGTTTCCTAAAAAATGTTACGGTTGCGAAACTAGTGAAACTTGGTTATGTAAATCGTGCTTTGTCAAAATTAAAAAATACCAGGGACAAACACCACGTCAATTAACAGGGGTTAATGATTTAATAATAGCCGGAGAATACCATGACCCAGTTTTAAAAGACCTAATTCAAGCTTTTAAATTTAATTTTAATAAAGAGTTAGTCGTGCCACTAGCTGCTTTATTATATTCAAAAATTAGTTGGCCTCATTTAAATAAATCCTATTTAATTATACCCATTCCTCTACACCGTCAAAGACTAGCTTGGCGTGGCTTTAATCAAAGTGAATTATTGGCTAAAGAAATAAGTACCTTAACTGGCTGGCCAATTAATTATGATTTAACCAAAATAAAAAAAACCAAAGAACAAGCTAGTCTCCAAGAGACTAAACGCTTAAAAAATCAACTAGGAGTTTTTAGTTGGCACGGAATAAATTTGGCAGGACAAAATATTATACTATTAGATGATATTATAACTAGTGGAGCCACTATCAGCCAGGCGGCTTTAGTGCTTAAACAGGCAGGAGCCGGTGAGATTATAGCTTTGGCGGTAGCTAAAGGATAAACCTTGAATTAATCATAAAGCCTGCTATAATAAATATATCCTGATTGTTTGACTCACCAAGCCAAAAAAGCGTCAGCTTGAGTCTAAAAAACTCCTAAGGGATAAACAAATCAAAAGAGTTTCTGCTTAGTCACTTAGACTAACAGATAAAATCGGGTGGAACCGCGAGATTATCTAATCCCGTCCCGGTCACTGCATAAACTTAGCGTTTGTGCTGTTACCGAGGCGGGTTTTTTATTAGCCGCTACGATATTTCAGCCAATGACTAATTTATGTCGGTTAATTTCAATAATATGGGTGAAGAGCACAAACACGAAATGACCGAGGTGGAAATAAAAAGACACTCTCTGGCTCATTTAATGGCCGTAGCGGTTTTGGAAAAATTTCCAGAAGCCAAACCAGCCATCGGACCGTCAATTGACAATGGTTTCTATTACGACATCGATCTGGGTGATGACAAAATCACCGAGACTGATTTGCGCGACCTAGAAAAACGCATGGCTCATTTAGTCAAACAAAATTTAAAGTTTGAAAGAACCGATGTTTCAATTGAAGAAGCTTTAAAATTAGTTGCCGGCAATCCTTATAAATCAGAAATGATTAATGATTTAGCAACTCGTGGCGAAACAACGGTTAGCTTTTATAAAGTAGCCACGCTTAATGATTTATGCCGCGGTCCGCACATTGAAAGTACTATCAAGATTAAACCAGGCAGTTTTAAATTAGATAAGCTGGCGGGCGCTTATTGGCGCGGTGATGAAAAAAATAAAATGTTAACTCGTATTTACGGCTTAGCTTTCAACACTAAAGAAGAATTAGATGCTTATTTAACTATGATGGCTGAAGCTGAAAAACGCGACCATCGTAAACTGGGGAAAGAACTGGATATCTTTATGAACCACGACGTAGCACCTGGCATGCCCTTCTTCTTACCTAAAGGTATGACTCTACTGCAAGAACTAACAAAATTTGTTAGACAACATTCTTACGGTGAAGGTTATAGTGAAGTCAGAACTCCGCAAATTCTTAATTCAGATATCTGGAAAACCTCTGGTCACTGGGAACATTATCAAGAAGACATGTTCTGTTTACACCACGTAGAAGATAATATTGATATGGGCATTAAACCGATGAATTGCCCAGCTCACATGTTAGTTTTTAAGCGCGATTTACATTCTTATCGTGATTTACCATTACGCTTAGCCGAAGTAACAACTTTATATCGCAATGAAAAATCCGGTACACTGCATGGCCTAACTCGCGTACGCTCCCTCTCCCAAGATGATTGCCATATTTTTGCCAGACCGGAACAAATCTTAGAAGAGATATCTAAGCTGCTCGATAAAGTAAAAAAAATCTACACTATCTTTGATCTCCAAATAGATGAAATTCATTTATCAACTCGTCCCGAAAAATTCTTAGGTGAAAAAGCTACCTGGGATGAAGCTGAAGCTGATTTAAAAAAGGCTTTAGAAGCTGCTGGGCTAGCTTATAAAATTAATGAAGGGGATGGTGCTTTCTATGGTCCAAAAATTGATGTCAAAGTCAAAGATGCTATCAGCCGCCAATGGCAATTAGCCACTATTCAACTGGATTTTCAATTGCCACAACGTTTTGAATTAAAATATACCGACGCTGACGGAACAGCCAAAACTCCAGTGGTAATTCATCGTGCCTTGCTAGGATCAATGGAAAGATTCTTAGGAGTAATTATCGAACATTACAGCGGTGCTTTTCCGGTCTGGTTATCACCTGTTCAAGTGAAATTAGTCTCTGTCTCTGAAAATCATATTAGTGCTTGCCAAAAATTAGCCGCTGAGTTTAAAGCACAAGATATCAGAGTAGAAATTGATGATAGCAATGAAACGGTTGGTAATAAAATTAGAAAAGCGACTAACGAAAAAGTCCCTTATATGCTAGTTATTGGAGACAAAGAAGCGGGAGCTGAAATTCTCTCTGTTCGTGATCGTGGGTCCAGAGAGGCCAGAGAAATAACACGTTCCAACTTCTTGCAAGAAATTAAGGAAAAAATTGAAAAATACCAATAATACCCCAAAAAAAAGACCGAGCTAACTCTACCCAGCTCGGTTTTTTTATGCTAGAATTTAAACATTAATAAATAATGGCTAAATTAAATATGAAAAAATCTTTAAGAATAGGCTTAATTATTGCCGGTCTAATTATTGTTTCCGGACTAATCGCCGTAATTAAAACTAAACAAACTAAGGCCCCTGAACTGATTCTTTTTTACAGCAACTATTGCCCTCACTGCAAAAATGTAGAAAAATATATTAGTGATAACGACCTTAAAAATAAAATAACTTTTACAGAATTAGAAGTGGCTGATAATCAAGCTAACGCTCAAATATTAGTCAGCCAAGCTAAAAAATGCGGGTTAGATACTAATGGTATTGGCGTGCCCCTTTTCTATGACGGTACTAACTGTCTAATGGGTGACACAAACATTATTAACTATTTCGCGACTAAAAAATAATTATGAAAAAAATACACTTTGGCCTCTTAGCTCTAGCCGCTACTTTTATAGCCGCACCAGCTCAAGCGGTTTGTCCAGTTTGCATTATAGCGGTAGGGGCTGGTTTAGGTTTTTCTAGATATTTAGGCATAGACGATACCGTTACTGGTTTATGGATTGGCGGCTTAACGGTAGCCATGATTGCCTGGACCATTAACTGGGCACGGCCTAAAATAAAAAAAGCTCAGACAGTTAAATGGTGGAATACCTTAATTTTTATTACCTATTATATTTTAATTGCTTGGCCGCTGGCTACTAAAAATTTCATCGGGCATCCTCTCAATAAACTATGGGGCGTGGATAAAATAATATTAGGTATTACTATCGGCAGTTTAGCTTTTTGGGGTATCAGTGAATGGTATTTAACCCTGAAAAAAAATAATAACGGACACGCTCATTTCCCTTTTCAAAAAGTAGTTATGCCTTTTAGTGCTCTAGCTATTTTGAGCTTAGTTTTTTACTTATTAACTCGTTAATCATATGACTGACAAAGTAATGGAACTCGATGACATGATTAAAAAATTTGATGACCTGAAAAAAGATAATAAATTAGATTTATCCAGCGACCAAGACCTCTCAATTGCGATTATGAATCTAGTTTCCATTGAAGAACATTTCTTCTTTACCGGTGCTAAAACAGGTGATACCAAATATTACGACTTATTAGGTGAAGTTAGAGAAATGCGCAAAGAATTACTTAAAAAAATAATTACTGAATATGAGGGTGAAGTTTGGTGTATTTCCAAGCACTTACTCGCCGCTTCCTATCGTTTAATGGAAGTCGGCACTAAGGCTCAAGGCCGTGGTAAAAAAGAGGAAGCTAAAGATATGTTTCAAAAAGCTTATGATTTGTACTCCTTATTTTGGGGGTTAAATATGAAATTAATTGGTACCGATGATATTAAAAAAATTGACGACGAAGCTCTAAACAATAAAGATACGGAGAAGAAAGGTTTTGCCGGCAAACTCGGCGCCCTAGTTAAAAAAGTTATTAATTGTTGCTTAGAATAAAATAAAAATTAGACCATTAAAAAAGGAGTCCATTACGGGCTCCTTTCTTTTTTTATTCTTCAATGAGTTCCAGCACCGATTCTTCACTTAAAAAATTGAGTTCCTTTTTTAATTTTTTAAAAAGAAACTTAGCATCTTTATGACTCATGAAGCTGCCATTGTCCAGACCTGATTTTATATTACAAGTCTTTATGATTATTTTATGCTAAATTTATTTAAAAATGTCTTTAATCTTTTGGTGATCAACAGCCCCTTGGTGACGAGACTTGTCACTACGATCAACTTGAGAAATCATCGAACCAGTCTTTTTAATATAACTTGGTTTACCAAAAGGATGACAGCCCAATTTAGCCCGATCATCCAAACAAACTAAATCTAATTTATTTTTAGTCTCAGGGGAGCAATCGTCACTCACAGAAGTGATAGCTAATCTAACATCGGTAAAACCCATTTTCTTAAAAAAATCTTGAACACTTTGCATGGTATTACCACTATGAATACAAACATCATAAACTAATAATTTATCATCCTTAGCAACGTTATGATATTTTTTAGCAAAATATTCAGCTAACTCTTCAAAATCTTGTTCGTATTTTAAAGGATCAGGATTAATAAAATAAATATCAGGTGCTATTTCGTCAGCATGTTCTTTATTCCAGATTTCTTTCAATCCAACATAAGCCTGTCTAGCGCTATTATCTAAAAAAAAGACATTCTTGATTTCTTCCTGATTAATATAATCAGCTAAATTTTGGCTAGACTCATAAATATCCTCTCGTGATTTTTCGCTTTCAGCTAAATCCAAAGAACCCTTGTCTTTTAGTTTAGCCATACCTGTAAATTCAAAATTTTTCATATATTATGTATTAAATTGTTTAGTCTTAAAAATAAAAGAGGAGTTTATTGACTCGGGACTCAGTAAAACTAAACCGGTATTACCAAAATGAAAATTAATTAACACTTCTTCCCAGTGAATATTATAGTAAGCAGCATAAAGCATTTTCCCTAAATCACCATGACTAGCCAATAAAATGGAACCTGTTTGATGTTCGGCCTGAATCATAGTTAATATTTTTTTAGCTCTTAGTAATAAATCCGGAAAAGTTTCAGCACCAGCTGGTGATAAAAAATTAGTCACTACTTCAGACTTAATGATATCTGGTGCACATAGGGTTTCTATATCAGCAATTAAACGTCCAGTCATTACCCCAAAATCACGTTCAATTAATTCAGGCAAAATAATAGGGTTAGGCAACTGTAGGGCCTCGGTAATAGTTAAAGCTGTTTGATAGGCACGTTTTAAAGGTGAACTGTAAACCACCTCAAAACTTAAGCCAGCTTCTACAATAAAAGCGGCTAACTGAGCAGCCTGTTGTAATCCTAAAGCAGTCAAAGGTCGATTACGGTGACCATTTAAAATACCTTGGGCATTATCCTCATCTTGTCCGTGGCGGGCGAAATAAATTTTAAGCATAAAATAATCTTATAAGACAATTATAGCCGAAAACCAAGAAAAAACCACCCTTTGAGAGTGGTTTTAATTTTGAGTTTTAAGTCTAGGTAGCCGGCACGCGGTTAAGATGTTTGAAGTGTTTTCTGCCCCAATCATCATCAACTAGCGAGGTTCCAACTATTGGTCCGCCATTTATCTCCATAGCAATTGTTTTAACAATTTGTTCTTTGAGCACAACTTGTGGCTCAATACTTCCTTCTTTTTGAAGAAAATAACAATCTGTGTTACGAGACCAGATAAAAAAGGCTTTAGTAGTAATAGCACCATTTTTGTTCAGCTTGATGACAACTTTTAATTTGTTGTCCACTAGAACTTGGTCGTAAATTACCCACCGCACGTTTTTATCTTTAAATTCCACACTAAGAGCACTTAGTTGCTCTTTAACTTTTTCTAGAATACGCTTAAACTCCATAATGAACGTCCTCCTTTTGATTTTTGATTCGTATTTATTGTAAGCGGACTGCTTATTCATGTCAAGACTCATCTTTTACCAAAAAATCCTCCCAAACAGAGGATTTTTTAATTTTATGGAGTTTGAAAAAATATTATTTCAGGAGAGCTAAAAATTCTGCTTCGTTAATAACTTTTATACCTAGTTTCTTAGCGGTTTCTAGTTTACTACCAGCTTCTGCACCAGCTACTACATAATCGGTATCTTTAACTACGCTATCTTTAACCTTACCACCTAGCGCCATAATTTTAGTCTTAGCCTCACCTCTGGATAAAGAAGCCAGTGAGCCAGTTAACACAAAAACTTGATTAGCTAATTTTTTATTTTGGGAAGATGTATCTTTAATCAATAACTTTATAGCCTGTTGAGAAAATTTAGCTAACACTTTAAGATTATGATGGTCAGACCAAAATTCTATAATACTATCAGCGACAATAGGACCAATATCTTCTAACTCTAATAAATTACTTAAGTTTATATGTTGAAAAAAAGTTATTAGATTGTCTATCGACAACTTACTCTGCCCTTGGAAGTTCTCACTAACTTTAGAAGCTAACAAAATGGCCGTTTCTTCGCCCACATGTCTAATACCTAAACCATAAATAAAGCGAGCCAATTCTATACTTCTTTTATTATTAATTAACTTAATAACATTATCAGCTTTCTTCTCAGCAAAACGCTCTAAACTTAATAAGTCTGATTTTTTAATTTGATATAAATCAGCTGCATCTTTAATTAAACCACTCGACATAAACTGCTCAATAATTTTAGGTCCTAAACCATCAAAATTAGCCGCCCCCTTAGAGACAAAATGACTAATCTGTCGCAAACTCACGGCGTAACATTTTTTATTAGTACAACGATAAGCTACCTCGTCATTAGTTTGAGCCACCTCCGACTCGCACATTGGACATTTAGCTGGCGGACTTATTATTTTTTCTTGGCCAGTTCTCAAATTAGTTAAGACTTGGATAACTTTAGGAATAACATCGCCAGAGCGCTCAATAATAATAGTATCACCCAACCTCAAATCTAAACGTTTAATTTCGTCAAAATTATGAAGAGTAGATCGGCTAATTAAAGCTCCCCCCACCTTAACTGGTTCTAAAATAGCAGTTGGCGTTAAAGTACCAGTCCGGCCAACCTGCCAGACAATATCAATAATTTTGGTCGTAGCCTGTTCGGCGGAGAATTTATAAGCCATCATATAACGCGGTGCTTTACCGACTATTCCTAAGACTGGCCACATTTTTAAATTGTTTACCTTGACTACGACACCATCAATTTCAAAAGGCAGAGCTTCACGTTTCTTTTCTACTTCTTGGTAAAAAGTAAAAACTTCCTGAAGATTATGACAAATTCTATTAGTTTTCAAAGTTTTAACACCTAATAAATTAACTAGTTTATCTAATTTATCTTTAGTAGCAATTAATTCACCACGTTCATAATCTGATGGTAAAAAATCATAACAATAAAAATCTAATTTTCTTTCTTCGGTAACTCTAGAATCTAACTGACGAATAGAACCGGCTACGCCATTTCTGGTATTAGCTAGAATCGGTCTATTTTCTTGGGCATATTTCTTATTAAGTTCAGCAAAAACTTTTTTAGTCATGATGGCCTCACCACGAAACTCTAAAGTGCCGTTATCTAATAAATCAAAAATGGTGCTAATTTCATCTTTAGAAAAATCTAATTCTTTTAACTCTTGGTCGGTTGGCCTTCTAAGCTGCAAAGGAATACAAGCAATAGTTTTAACATTACCAGTTACGTTCTCCCCTACTTTACCATCACCTCTAGTAGCGGCTTGTTTTAGAATTCCCTGTTCATATTTTAAACTAATAGCCAAACCATCTAATTTTAATTCACCATAATAATCTTCATTCAAACTGCGTTTTAAAAAATTACCATTTCTTTCCTCCCAAGCTGTCATGTCTTCTTCGGAAAAAGCATCAAATAATGAAATCATCGGCTGGGAATGAACAGCTTTAATAAATTTATCTAAAGGCTCACCAGCCACCCGTTGGGTAGGTGAATCAGCTGTAATAAGTTCAGGGTATTCATTTTCTAAAAGAAATAATTCATTTTTAAGACTATCAAGAGCTGCCTCAGACATAGTTTCCTGGTCTAAAACATGATAGTTATAACGATGCTGGTTTATTTCTGTTCTGAGTTTTAAAACTCGTGGCCTGGCTTCTTTCAAATTAATCATATTATTTATTATATCAGCAAAGAGCTACTTAGTGAATAATACAAAAAGCCTCTCAAAAAGAGAGGCTTTTGAAAATCTAACATAAATATTAATTACCAAATTTGTCTAAAACCGGAGTGGTTTCTGTAATAATACGATAACTTAAAACAGTTCCATCAGCTGCCTTGTCTAAAACTTGAACTGTAGAGGTTGACTATTGAATTACTGGAGCAGGGATATTTTCAACCACATTATTAGTTACAACCGGGACTTCATCAATCCCAACCGGTTTATTAGAAACACTAACTAAAAAATAAACTAAACCAGCTATAATAACAGCTGCAATTAAAAACAGGATGTATTTAATTTCTTTGTTCATATTTTTTATTTTATAATTTATCAATTATATTAATAATAATATAATTCTTAAAATAAGCCATGCTCATTAAAACATTTGGTGTATTTTCTGTCCTGATTGCTTAAATGATCAACTAACCAATCTTCTAAAAAATTAAGTAATCCCGGTAAGATTTTTCACCGCTCTAAATCAAATCTCTGATTAAACTCGTTTACTTTGGCTAGTAGTTGTCGGTGTTGCTCTTTATGCTCAACAGCTAACTCATAAGCAAATTTATCAAAATATTTTTCCTCAGTAGCAAAATGAAAAGTAGTATAAGCTGTTAGTTGCCGCAAAATAGCCCCTAACTCTGGGCAAATTCCCTGTCTACACATAACTTCATACAAACTATTTAAGATGCCTAAAAAAAATTTGATGCTGCTCATCTATTTCTTTAACATTAACACTTAGATCATTGGTCCAGGGGATAGCCATATTTTTGTTAATAAAATTATAATAACAAAATAAACTCTTCTTGCTCTTCTATATTTTGATCTAACTCACCAATTTTACGTAAAGTACCATGACCAAAAGTTCCATCAATTAATCTGCCCACTGGTAAAATATTACCAGTCATCATGCCTTTAGCAAAAACCTCAAACACCTCATCTCTATTTTTAAATATCTCATTATTTTTTTCATACAGTCTATCAATCAAAATATTTAAATTTTTTCTTTCATTTTCATAGGTAAAACTATAAGTCGTAATCTTTACTCCTTTCTCATTATTAACAGGGTTATTCACCCCGCCCTTAACTTTGGCATATAATGTATCATTATTAAAGAGCAACGAGCCAGAATTAGTAGTAGCCTGTGGATATTTGGCAGCCACTTCTTTTGTTTTGTTTACTTCGTCTGTAAATAAAGGGTTATCTAATAATTCTACAGAAAATCTCTTATTTATTTCTTCCGTAATAGCTTCATTGAGGTTGGTAAAATATTTTTTTTCGCCATTTCTAATACAAACCGTTAAACCGTTACGATAATTAGCAATTTCTGGGCTATCAGTATTAGTAATCTGCAAAGATTGATAGGATTTAAAATGAATCATTTCATGAAAGATTCTTGTCATAAAAGCTATCCTGGTCGGAGTTTCCTTAAGAGCTACGGCCTGCAAATTCGAAGCATAAAGAGCCGATTCATCTCGGGACCAATTATCTTTAGTTATAATATGAATATTATTAGCCGGTATATCAAAATTTTCCAACCCATATTTTTGTCTTAGTTCATTAGTCGCATCATTTACCAGAGCAATAATCTGCAGTTCTTCAGATGTTTTCTCTTTTTCCTTACCCTCTAAATCCTTAAAAACCTGGTCATTAAAACGTTCAGCTTGATTGGCTAAAATCTGCTCCTTTCCGCTTTCTGACATATTACCGACTACTCGATTAATTGATGAAAATTTTTCCATAGTGATTAATTTACAGTTTCTGTTATTCGCTAAGTAATATCTTTTATTTAATAAACTTATTATTCAGTCATTTTGTTAACTAAGTCCATTATTTCTTGTTTATGCTGTTCAATGATTTCCTGAGAACGAAAGTTTTTAGAAAATTCCGCTAAGGTGCCCACTACTTTTAAAATACCCTCTTTAGTAGGATGTTCAAAATCAACACCCTGATCAACAAAAGCTTTTTTAACAATTGAAGTACAATAACTTCGCCCCACTGCCTCATCGTTATTTAAACCAGTGTCTGCACAATGAGCATTGTAAAAACAATTAATTATAGCTTCCCGCACAGCTTGAGGTGTTACTTTATCCATATAAAAATAATTAATAACTTATTTTAATATTATAGCACAAAGCTCCTAGGCTATTAAAGTTTAGATAAATTTTCTAGAAAGTTCAGCCATTTTTTCATACCCGCTAGGATCCATATTATAAACAAAATTTTCAGCTCTCACGCCTCCTCTAATATTTTCTCCGGCACTGAAAAGTTTGTATTTTTTCTTAAAATCATCAAAAGAAACTAATTGGCCATTTTCAAAAGCATTTTGATTAAACTCTTGGAAAGCCGCCACTGCATCACCGCCATTTTTTAATATCCAATTTTCTACCCCAATACCTCCTAAACCACCCTGTTGTTCACCGTTACCAGTTGAGCCCTTTTTATAACAACCAGCTTTTTTTAATTCTTTTTTAGCAAATCTAATGTTAGTCAAAACATCAAGTAACTTATCTTCGCCGGCTGATTCTTTAATTGAATCATATTTTTTAGCCACCGCTTCATTAGCATCTAGCTCCTCACTGTCTGATTTTTTAATAAAACTAATATCTAAATCAATGGTGTTGCCATCTTTTTCAAAACTTTTAAATCGAAAGGTTCGCATGCCGGAGCTTTCATAATCTTGATCATAAGGATAGGCTTTCTTTAAAATTTCGGCTAATTGATTAATCTTGTCGGCATCAGAATCATCAATTTTAATGACAAAATCAAAATCATAACCGCTATCTAAAGCGGCACCGCGACCCGTTGAGCCAGTATCAATTATTTTAGCTCCAACTCGCAGAACGGGAGAATTTGGAGGTTGTGACCATGAAACAGGAGTCTCATTCGGCCAAGGAGACTGGCCAAAGACCAATCTTTAATGAGATTATTGAGGAAATTAAACAGGAAAAATACAATGGAATTCTGACTTGGGCGCCAGATCGCATTAGTAGAAATGCCGGAGATCTTGGAAAAATAGTAGATCTAATGGATTCTGGACAATTACAAGACATCAGAACTTTTGGTCAAAGATTTGGCAATAATCCTAGCGAAAAGTTCTTGCTAATGATTTTAGGGTCGCAGGCTAAGCTAGAAAATGATAACAGAGGGATAAACGTTAAGCGAGGTCTTAGAACTAGATGTGAAATGGGGTTATGGGCAGGGCCTGCCCCATTGGGATACCTAACTCAAAATCGGATGGATAAAAAGTGCCAAGTTATTATTGATCCCCAGAGAGCTCCAGTTATTAAACAAATATTTGAAAAAGTGACTTATGAACATTATTCTGGCCGTAAAATATATAACTGGCTTAAACATGAACTAAATTTCTATACTAGAGGGAATAAACCACTTACACAAAGTGGAATATTTCGCACTCTGGATAATCCATTTTATTATGGCGTATTCGAACGGCCGAAAGGAAGCGGTAACTGGTATACCGGCAAACACGTACCAATAATAAATCAGGTATTATTTGAAAAAGCCCAAGCTCAGTTAAAAAGAGATAAAATTGTTAGAGAAAATCATGAATTCTCATTCACTAAATTATTTACTTGTGGCTATTGTGGGTCTGGCATATCAGCCGAGGAAAAATGGAAACTACTTAAGGACGGAACACATGCTAAATATATTTATTACTCCTGCTCGAGGGCGAGAGACAGAAACTGTAAGAATAAATACATTAGAGAAGAAGAACTGATTACTGAACTAATTAAAATATTAGATAAAATAAATATCAATGAACTGGGCATGCGACAGAAACTAGAAGATGAGATTGCGAGATTTAATATTTTTCGAAGGTCGGTATTAGGAAGCACTGATAAGATAAAAAATAGAGAGGATATGGATATTACGAATTATGCTAAGTATATTTTAAAAGAGGGGTCGGTGAGCGAGAAGAGAGAATTGCTTGGGAATTTGAGATCAAGGATAGTTTATAAAGATAAAACATTAACACTACTAAAAGAATAATAACAATATTTACTTCTTTTTCTTGACATGTCGTTCTTTGTAAGTCTTCCTCTGCAGACCTAAGTGATATTGATGAAAATCATCGCTATCATATTCCTTCTCAATCTCAATAGTTTGCATACATCTGCCTCGTCTATATGGACCAAACAGCTTTGCAAATTCTCCCTGAAACCAAGGAAGTGTATCATCCTCACTGTGAGTTTTTAACTCTTTGCTGTAATCAGGATCTCCCGGGCGCCTTCCATATTCATCCATCGCGCCACCAGTACCGTCATTATTGCCCCACATTATCTCGCCACCAAGATGAATCGCTCGTGGGTCAGGCATTAACAAATAACCGTGGCCGAATGTATTCCAATTAGACTTAGATACAAAATTTTCTGGATAAAGCCACTCTTCTCTTGCAGAAGCTATATAATGAGAAGCTCTACTTTTTATAATAAAGTTAATTTCACGGACTTCTTGCTCACTTAGATGACGCATAATTTGCACCTCCGTAAACTTGAAAATTGAGCCCCTAAAAGGATTTGGATTTGGCCTCTCTTTAATTGCTGACTGATATGGATTACGCACCCAAGAAAGGTTTGTTAATATAAGAACCTTATCTATCGACAGTGGAAAAATTGTATGTGTCCCCTGAAGCCAAATCTCAGGGTCATTCGATCCCCTGCAAAATTGTGATTGCGAACCACATTCTCGATTGTATAATGTAATCGGATGGTCAGATATAATAAATTTAGTATTTGACTGAGACGCATCTGCAATAAGCCATACACATTCTACCCAAATTGCACAATGCAGTTGCCGCAGCCGAATCATCGAACCAAGGATATCATCTTTACGAGTGCTACCAATTTTATCACTCAAAAATGAAAGACCTTTAGGTGTTCTAAGTTTTTGAGTACTCATATAGAGCACTATATCTGACAGCGAATTTCCCCAAGATTTAAGAGGATAGGTAAAATCCGCAAAATACTCAACGGCGGGTTTACCTTTTGTATCTATTTCTCCAAAAAAATATTTTTCAATATCCTTTACTTCAATTCCATGAATTTTTATTGTATACAGGTTCTCTTCAACAAAACATTTTTTACTTCCTTGTCTCCATAATGATTTCTTCTTATGAACCACACCTCGAGGGTCGGAAAAACTTTCTGGTTTCATATCCAGATAAAAAAGCTCTGACTCCCCTGGCAGCATAAACTTCTTTTGATACCATTGAGGAACGTAATGATGATTTCTATATTCTTCAGACATAATACTTAATTTAGCATAGCCTGACAGTTCTTGTCTAAAAAAATACACGACAATATCGTATATTTTTTTAATAGATCTATGTATCCGGGTCGCAACTCACTCATAGCTACTCGGGTCTATCCGATACTAAATTGTCTTGGCGGAGAGGGAGGGATTCGAAGACAGAACAGGTAAGTTTAAAAAACTTAAAAAACCCTAATGAAATCGCTGAAAACCCTTATAAAAATTGATTGTTATAATATTTGAGTTTTAGTCTGGAGTTATCTGGTTTATCACAGTTTTATCACCTCTCTGTCACAAAAACGTCACAATTTTGTGAAGTGGCAATACAGGAGAGTGGTGATAAAAGCAAATGAAAAAGCCCAATCTTTCAAAAGGGCTCTTTTTTGTTTGTTAATGATATTTTCTAAAAAGTATTTTTAAGTAATCAAAAACGGGCACTTGTGTCCCGTTTTGTTATTCAAAGGTTCTCTCTTATTACTTTTATTTTTTAACTCTCATAACCCACGCCCACAATAGCGTGTCGTAGTTTGTAGGTAAAAACAGAGATTCGAGATTCGATGTACTGTGGCGCGGCTGTCTTGTTGACAGGATCGGCCATCAGCACCCAGGTTCCTTCAGCTGAAGCCGGAGAAAATAGTCCGTTGGGATCAGCTTGCGGGATGGCTACCGTGTACTCAGTCTTTTGTGGATTAGTAAACTGCGTTGCGGCCGGAATTCCAAATCCGATGCTTTCACCGATGTAAGTGAACTTACCGGTCATATCGCAAAAAATATAAGTAT